>Ga0209292_1000397_pt1 | contig 58194 bp, 48 predicted proteins | sample GOMGulsemesocosm_2_FD_184634 | JGI IMG/M metagenome (GOLD analysis project Ga0209292, IMG submission 184634) | Methane-oxidizing microbial communities from mesocosms in the Gulf of Mexico - GOM9C Gulf of Mexico (SPAdes) (version 2) | ecosystem: Environmental > Aquatic > Marine > Cold seeps... | reverse complement strand
TTTTTTTTTTTTTTTTTTTTTTTTTAGTGAATTTTTTTAATAGATTTTTTGTGATAATTTAATGCTTCATGTTGAGAGGGGTATCTGTTTTTTGTAAATAGTGATAGGATGAAGTTTATTTTGTATCTTTAACTAAGATAGTTAAAATCCCTGTAAATTGATAGTTAAGGATATATTCAAAACGTTGTGTACCATTTTATTAGGAGCATCCATTTTTGTTCTTGATTTATCCATAGAGCTTGGAGTGGCGGGAGGTGTGCCTTATATCATTTTTGTATTAATGGGAATGAGTTATCGTAACAAAAAAGTTACCTTACTATTAGGAGTAATAGCTTTAGTACTTACAATGTTAGGTTTCTTCTTTTCTCAAGATGGGCAGCAGGAAATCTGGAAGTCCCTTTTAAACCGCGGCTATGCTATTCTTGCAATAATTATGGTTTCCCTTTTTGCTTATTTTCAGCAAAAAGTTCTACAAGAAAGAAATGATAAAACTGAAGAAAAATTTACAAACCTGTCCAATCTTACTTTTGAAGGTATTTTAATACATGATCAAGGGGTGATTATAGATATTAACCTTTCATTTGAAAGCATGTTTGGATATACTAGAAAAGAACTAGTTGGGAAAAATAGTATCGATCTTCTTTTTCAAAAAAAACACCACAAGCTTATATTAAAGAGTATTGATAAGAATTACACAAGGCCGTTTGAGATAGAGGGGATTAGGAAAGATGCTTCTGTGTTTCCGTTAGAAATTGAAGCAAGAGGCTTCGTTTCAAATAATGGAGAAAAACTTCGAGTTTCAGCGCTTAGAGATGTTACTGAAAGAAGAGTAGCTACAAAGGCCCTGAAGAAAAGTGAAAAGAAGTTCAGAGAAATTTTTGAAAAATCTAGCGATGCAATACTCATTATTAAAAATGGAGCTTTTATTGATTGTAACCATGCAACAGTTGAGTTACTTGGCTATAAATTAAAGGAAACTTTTTTAAACTCGCATCCTTCCAAATTATCACCTGAGTTTCAACCAGACGGGCAAAAATCAAAGCAAAAAGCAGAAGAAATGATGGCACTTGCTTTGAAGAATGGAACTCATCGTTTTGAATGGATGCACACAAAAAGTGATGGTAAGATATTTCCGGTAGAAGTACTGTTGACAACCATTTCTAACGAATCTAGTAAGCAGGTCATTCACTGTGTTTGGAGAGATATAACGGAGCGTAAAGCTACGGAAAAGGCACTAAAAGAAGCCTTAGATAAAGCGAAAGAATCTGATAAACTGAAATCTGCATTTTTGGCCAATATGAGTCATGAAATTCGAACTCCAATGAATGGAATCATTGGTTTTTCTGAGTTTTTATTGGAACCAAATTTATCAGAAAAAGGAAGAAAGGGATATGCTGAAGTTGTCATAGCATGTAGCAAACAGTTATTGAGTATTGTAAATGATATTTTGGATATTTCAAAAATCGAAGCCGGGACCATTCAACTTAATTATGAAAATGTTAATATTAATGAACTCCTAGAGGATTTATACACGTTTTACCAGCCTAAAGCGAAAGAATGTAAGTTAGACTTATCTTGTAATAAAGGGTTAGAACATGTAAAAAGTGTGGTGGAGATTGATAAAACTAAATTGAATCAAGTGTTGATAAATTTATTGTCAAATGCTTTTAAATTCACCGAGGATGGGAGCATTGCATTCGGTTATCAGTTGGTAGAAGATACGTTGGAGTTTTATGTAAAAGATACTGGAGTGGGAATTGATGAAAAACATAAAAATAAAATTTTTGATAGATTTTTTCAAGAGAAATTTAAATTAAATAAACTGCATAAAGGGACGGGGCTTGGTTTGCCTATTTCCAAAACATTTGTCGAACTATTTGGAGGAGAATTATGGTATACGACTCATACGAAAGGAACGACAATGTATTTTACAATACCATATAGCACCAAAGAAGTGCCAACAACGTCGGTTTTTATTGAAGAAAAACCTGCTGCAATACAAGCGAAAGATAAAGATTTAACAATTTTAATAGCTGATGATGAAGCGTATAATATGATGTATATGAATGAGTTGTTTTCAAGAACAAATTTTAAAATTATTGAAGCTCAAAATGGAAAACAAGCAGTAGAATTATTTACTAGTAACTCTGAAATTGATATAATTTTAATGGATATTCAAATGCCTGTAATGAATGGTATAGAGGCCATGGAGTTGATAAAAGAGATAAAGCCAACGATACCCATTATAGCCTTGTCAGCTTTTGCTATGGAATCAGATAAGAAAAATGCCTTGGATCATGGCTTTGACGCCTACTTACCAAAACCACTAGATAGAAAACTTTTTTTTAATACAATTAAAAAATATACTGAGGAAAAAGAAATTTCTTAAGCTATTGAAATGGCTCGTTATTCTATTTAAAAACACTTCCGTTTAGCGAGTTGTTAATCATTTGTAAATAAATGTTTTTAGAATCTACGTATGACATAGATTTATGTACTTTTGAGTGGAGAGGTACGTTAGTTGATCTTGTTTTATAAATAGTTTAATAATACAATAGTTACCGTAGTTATGGCCAAGTTTAAAGAGGCTATTGTGAATATAAAAATGCTGTGCAACCTATGACAAAAAACGTTAGTGAAATACAAACCATCGTACATAAATTGGCTAAAAAAATAAATGCCCCAAGTAATTTTCTTCCAACGTTTAGCACACCGTTTGGAGATGCAACACCAAATATTGAAGTGGATGAGGTAGGTCTTTATAATTATGTGATTTCTGAAAGAGGAAACGAAAATGAAAGAAATATCACTTCAGACTTAGATGAATTACTGTATTGGATATTTGCTGATGTGACTTTTTCTATGTCTTCTGAATACGAATTGAAAAATAGAATAGACGAAAAAGATTGCAGACGAATTATGTTTGCAAAACAGGAAGAACTACTCGGAATTTTAAATAATGAATGGGAAGAAAAGGAGAGGAAAGAACATCAATCTATTCTGAAGATTCATCCGTTCGATGATTTCGCGGGATTAAGAGCTACGTACGCTAGGGCAATAAGAACAAAAGGGATTTCTGAATTTGAAATTGAAAGATTAATTTATGAAAAATATCCCATAGTATAAATATGCACACAGCAACTCATAAAATGGATGCTTATTTTTAAACTAAAATTGAAACAGTAAAACAATTAGCAAAAAATTGTTCAAGACTGAAAAATCTTTTTAAATCACATTATACATTATTAATAGCAATGCAAGAAAACAATAGATTTATAAAGAAATTTGAGAATAAGAGCAAGTATGATCTTGGGGTGTATCTTGAAAACCATTTTATTTATGACCCTCTTGCGGTAGAAGCTGCGAAATGGCTACTTGAGAATAAAGAATTTGATAAAATTAATGAAGATCACAAAATTGAAAAATCAATACAAGAACCTGTTTTAGTTGAAAAAGCATGTTTCAAGAGTAAATTGCTTTATGTTTTAACCAAATTTTTGCTGCTTATTTATTCATTGTTGTTACTATTCGTTTCATTTTATCAACCTTCGTTTTATACAATTATTTGGACTTTAATAATTACTTCATGTTTTATAGTTGTTATTTCTAAACATAAAAAAACGATATTTTATCTTCAAAGATTATCAATTTTAGCACTAGTAATTCTTGTTATACAATACGGAACACATATCACGTTATCATATGTTTTTGATATTGAATTAAATTTAAAATCACTTATTTTAAAAGATTATAAACTAGTTTTGATTTGCCTTGCAATATTTTATTTTGGGGATAAATTAGTGGAAATAAGACTAGTTCCCAAATAAAATTACACGACACCTTAAAAAATACTATATTCAGGAATATAGCGTATTTTTGTAACGAACAAACCAACCACCAACAATGGACATAAAAGACAATCAGAAGAACGGGCCAACAGATAAAAAGAAGCCATCAGTGGAGCTTTCGGATACAGGTCTCAAACCCATAACGAATGAAGAGCTGAATGAAAAGAAACCAGCGAGACGCAAAAGGAGACAAGCTACAGAAGAACAATTAAACAATCCGTTTCACGGGGTAAAACTGGTGCAGGTTTTAGAACGTTTGGTAGCATATTACGGTTGGGAGTATCTGGGAGAGCGTGTCAATATTCGTTGTTTCTTGTACAATCCTACTATGAAATCAAGCCTTGGGTTTTTAAGAAGAACGGCTTGGGCTCGAGAACATGTTGAGGATATTTATTTGGAGATGTTGGATGAAATGGAAGAATAGATCCAAATGGAATGGAGACTATAATGGAACTGCCGTTAAGTTTTAGGTTGCTATTGGGGGGTAAGCCATAAAAGAAACACAAACTAAAGTATGAAAGATGTTGAAAAGTATTGTCCATCTGATAAACAAGATTGGAGAAAATGGCTCGAATTGAACCACCATAAAAAAGAAGCAGTTTGGCTCATTTTTTATAAGAAAAAATCTCCTAATTATAACTTAAGTTGGAGTGAATCTGTCGATGAAGCACTTTGCTTTGGATGGATCGATAGTACCAAAAAAACAATGGACACAGAGAGATACATACAGTATTTCAGTAGACGAAAAGCAACAAGTAATTGGTCAAAGATAAATAAGGATAAAGTGAAAACCTTAATTGAACAAGGGCTTATGAAAGAGGAAGGTTACAAAAGCATTGAAGTTGCAAAACAAAATGGTTCTTGGACAATTTTAGATCAAGTAGAAGCACTTGTAATTCCAGAAGATTTAAAAGGAGAATTTGAAAATTACAAAGGGTCCATCGAATACTTTGAGAGTCTAAGTAAGTCCGTTAAAAAGACTTTATTGTACTGGGTGGTCTCGGCTAAAAGAAAAGAAACAAGACAAAAGAGAATTTTGGAAATAGCAGAAAATGCTAGTAAAAACTTGAAGCCAAAACAATTTAGATAGCTTAAAACGGCTTAAAGTGGCACCTACACCTAATGTGGGTGTTAGGCTTCCTAGAAGTTTGTGCTTGTTCATCTAAAAAAAACAATAGCATAAGCGTGACTGTTTTGACTGTCCAACAGTTTCATTAGGGGATAGGCTAGAAATAGTAAATGAACTATCATTTTTATAACGTATTGCATATTAACTAGCGCCCTTACTTATTCTTTATATTATACCCGTTTTAGGTGTTGTTAATTATCTTTAAATAAGGCAGGTTAAAACGTGCGTATAACCTTTATTTATGTATTTTTGAAATACGAGCTGGAGTAGTATAGCTTGCTTAAAACAAAAATAATAATGCTCACTTTACAATAGATATATTGTAAAGTTTAAGGTGTCTATTTTGGATGTTCCAGGGCAAATAAAATAAGAAAATCAATGAAATTTAATTTTGTAAGTATAGTAGTACTATTAATATTAAGTGCTTGTTCATCTTCTAAAAAATCAGATTATAAAGGCAGTCCTGTAATAAACGCTGTTTCTGTAGAAACAACATACAGAGTCGGTAGTAATTGGTATCCTGGTCATTGGAGTATTGCTCCCAAAGTGAAGCATGACACCTTAAAAATAATTTGTTACAAGCCCAAAGAATCATTTGAATTCAAAACAGATATAGACAGTATTGAGTTTGAATTACCAGTAAATACTTCAAAAAGCTTTTATGTTAAGCTAGACGAAAACACCTATGCACACACTATTATTCAAGGCATCGCTTTTCAGCCCAATCAGATAAAACACGACCATATAGACAGCTCAGAAATAATTAAAAAATTCCAAATTGAACCGAGTGATTATTTGGAAGAGTTAAAGAGTAAGTTTCCTTTGAATTTTATAGATGATAAAATGACTGATATGGAAGTAATTCTGGCGGTATTGAATTGGACAAATAGTCGTTGGAAGCATAATGGAAATAACTCACCCTCAAAAAATGACGCGATCACCATTCTAAACGAAGCGGAAAAAGGCAACCAATTTCCATGTTTTGCGTATGCAATAGTATTACGAGACCAACTTAATGCTTTAGGTTATAAAGCAAGAACCGTTTACTTAAAAACCAAAGATGCCGAACATAGAAAAGGGGCACCTGGACATGTAGCCACCGAGACCTATCTTAATGACTTGCAAAAATGGGTTTTCATAGACGGACAATTTAATGTAATGCCTACTTTAAAGGGAGTACCATTGAATGGGGTTGAATTTCAAAATGCGATAAGCAATCATTATGATGAGTTTGAGTTGCAAAGCCTATCTAATGAAAAGCCAAGCAAAGAATTCTATGTAAATTTTGTCTATGACTACCTATTCTATTTTGATACAGCTTTAGATAATAGATATGAAACAGATAAAAGATATAAGTTAAATGGAAAACGCTCGATGATGCTTGTTCCATTAGGCGCAAAGAACCTAACTCATATCGACTTTTGGAATATGGATGTAAATTATTGCATCTATACAAATTCATTGAAAGATTTTTATAGCAAACCTTAGTACATAAACATACAATATTGAGTCTAAGAAATAGTGGTTTTAACTGATAAAACAAACTACAAAGGCTTGGCTAATTGCAAGCTAGAAAACCAGTACTTTCTAATCCGCACTGTGCTTAGACAAACGTTAGTAAATATATGATGAGACAGACATTAATAATATTTGGGGTTCTAGTTTTCTTAATTTCTTTTAAAGGAAATTCTCAAAACAAGCAGAAGGAGAAGATGATTTCGCTTGAACAAATTAAAGAGATGTATGATAGCATGAATGGCAACGGAGTCACTACCGACCAGCACTTATTATACGGATATTTTTTTACGAATACGGAGCCTAAGAGCTTGGAAAAAGTAGCAGCGCATCTAAAAAAAGATAAATTTGACTATGTGGACATTTACCAAGAAGAAAATGGAGCATACTGGTTGCACATGGAAAGGATAGAAACACATAACGCAAAATCATTATTCAAATTGAATAAAAAATTATATGCAGTCGCGAATAAATATCATGTGTCTTCATATGATGGGTTTGATATTGGAAATCCAGACAAAAGCAAACCAATAGAAAGAGATACGTATGTTGTTCCAGAAGAATTCGGAGCAACGGAATTAATGATTGAAAACTTACCCAAACTTGTTCTTGCAAATAAAGCATTTGAACGATTTCCTCATAAAGAAGAATTCTCTTATTTTGTTGTAGTCAAGACAAAATATACCATTGAAAATGCTGCTAAATTACCATCAGAAAAGGAATTAGAGGTTCTTAACGATTTTGAAGTATTTATTGAACGTAGCTTAACTCAAAGTAAAATTTCAAATTATTATATTGGTCGAACTACTTATAATGAACAACGAATATTCCTTCTTGTAACAAATGAAAAAGATAGCGTAACGGAACTGATGGACATTATGAAAAGAATTAGATTTAAAAGAGCATTTGAGTATAAAATAGTTGAGGACAAAGAATGGAAATTATACTCAGAACTGATGAGTGTCTTGAACTAAAAGTGGTTATTGTGTTTGAGTGTTTATGAAGTATGCAGTTCCAAGTATGAACACACTGTTGACTCTACCGAGTAAAAAAGATATTAGCATGGGAATACTATATTAGTTAGATGAAGTTTTTTTCCTTTAGATCCGCATGTGTCCTACATGTTGTATGAAAAAAAGTAATACTCAAACCTTAAAAAGCAATATTCAAACCTTAAGAGATTAAAAAACACAGACTTTTGCTTCTATCTAAAAGGCAATAACTATTAACTATAAAGTATAGATAAAAAATAATGAATAAAGTGGTAACATTTGGAGAGATCATGTTACGATTATCTCCTCAAGGTTTTTTAAGATTTTCACAAGCCAACAATTTTGATGTTGTCTATGGTGGTGGAGAATCAAATGTAGCGGTTTCATTAGCAAACTATGGAGTTCCAGTAGATTTCATTACTCGTTTACCTCAAAACGACATAGGAAAATGTGCTATGATGGAAATGAGAAAACAAGGTGTCAACGTAGACAAGATTGTATATGGAGGAGACCGATTAGGGATATACTTTTTAGAAACGGGAGCCGTTTCTAGAGGTTCCAAAGTAGTTTATGATCGTGCGCATTCCGCCATTGCAGAGATTCAGCCAGGAATGATTGATTGGAAAGCGGCTTTTGAAGATGTAGCATGGTTCCATTGGACAGGAATAACCCCGGCCATTTCTCAAGGAGCGGCTGATGTTTGTTTGGAAGCAGTAAAAGTAGCAAGTAGTATGGGAATCACCATTTCTACGGACTTAAACTACCGTGCAAAATTATGGAATTATGGAGGAGATAGAGAATCCATTATGACCGCTTTAACCTCCTATTGTGATGTTATTTTAGGAAATGAAGAGGATGCCGAAAAGCACTTCAATATAAAACCAGAAGGATTGGACATTACGACGCAAGGACATGATGTAAAAGCCGAAGCATTTTTATCGGTTTGTAAACAAGTGATGCGCAAATTTCCAAAAGCAAAAAAAGTAATCACCACACTTCGTGGTTCTATTTCAGCATCACATAATACATGGGCAGGAGTTTTATATGACGGAAATAAAATGTTCGAATCCAAGCAATATCAAATTACAGATATCGTAGACCGTGTAGGCGGAGGAGATTCCTTTATGGGAGGGTTAATTTACGGATTACTAAAATATCCAGAAGACGATCAAAACGCCTTAGATTTTGCGGTAGCAGCCTCTTGTCTAAAGCACACGATTAAGGGAGATGCCAACTTGGTAACTGTAGAAGAAGTAGAGAAATTAATGGGTGGCGATGCCTCTGGACGTGTTGCTCGTTAATTATTAGTTTGAGTTTGTTTTTATAAGTTGGAGTGTTGAATTAACCCCACTACATTCAGCGCTCCTTTTTTAATAATTAAATATAAAATATAGGATATGGCACAGTTTTCAAGAATTGAAGTGGCTACAGTAATGAAAGACACAGGTATGATTCCGTTGTTTTTTAATAGTGATATTGCGTTGAGTAAACAGGTACTTAAAGCCTGTTATGACGGTGGTGCTAGGTTGTTAGAATTCACGGCACGTGGTGATTTTGCTCCTGAAGTTTTTAGAGAGTTAACCAAATACGCTATTAAAGAATTACCTGGAATGATTATGGGGGTTGGTTCCGTTACTGATGCGGCGGCCGCAAGCTTATATATGGCATTAGGTGCAAATTTTATCGTAACTCCTGTACTAAGAGAAGATATTGCTGTTGTTTGTAATCGTCGAAAAGTATTATGGTCACCAGGATGCGGTACGTTGACGGAAATTACAAAGGCGGAGGAATTAGGTTGTGAGATAGTAAAATTATTTCCAGGAGATATTTATGGACCTCAATTTGTAAAGGGCATTAAAGGACCACAGCCATGGACGAGTATTATGCCTACTGGAGGTGTTGTTCCAACGAAAGAAAATTTGAAAGCTTGGTTCGATGCCGGAGTCACCTGTGTTGGAATGGGATCAAAATTAATAAGTAAGGAGATTTTGGTAAATCAAGATTTCAAGAAACTGGAACAAGATTGTAGAAAGGCGCTAGAGATCATTAAATCAGTTAGGAAATAAACTTAAACAACCTTCAATAGAAATGTTATTTGGGCCATAAAACTTCACTTTTAACAATGATTATTTTTAGTGACGGATCCTTTGAAGTAATGCTTTATTGTTTGTTTTATAGGTGTTTGCATCCATGATAAAAGATAATACCTCGTATAAAGGATATGAGGTATTATCTTTTTTTATTTTCATTCAATAACGGAAGAGCATATAACATTTTGTTGATCTACACAATCTTTAACTCTATTAAAAAGGACCTTTTGAACTGATTATTGAGACATGTACGGCTGAAAACAGCTAAGAAAAGTATCTAAAGTTTTTAAGGAATATGTTATTAGAAAAATTTCGTTAATAGATGTAGATACTGCTACACCTTATTCTCATACTTACATTTATCGAATTACTTGATTCTGAAATTCAAAAAGAACATGGAAGGAATACTTTTCACTTCTAAAACCAAGTTTTTACCCCTTAAATTTATGCTACAATTGAAACTCATCGATGTATTGGTTTGTCTACTTCTCATTAGGTGTTCCAATTATTATCGGAACAGTTAAAATGATTATTACGTTTATAAAATATCCTATCTGAAATAGTTACAACCTACGTGATTGATTCAAATCGTCAGGCCGCTTATTTCAAATAGCAACAGATGTTTTTTTTGTCTATGTAGTGTTTGTCAAAATAAACATTCTTTTTTTGAAAAACGACTAATAACTGTCAGGTTCTGGTATTTAGTTAGATACGGTAAGTTTTTTAGTCGTTATTTCATTTGTGCATCACAAGAACCTGTTTCTATAAAGCAAAACTCAAACCTTAAAAAGCAATATTCAAACCATAAAAGAATAAAAAACATCGAATTTTGTTTCTGTCAAAAGTGATTGACTCAATAATAATTTTCTATCAATTCAAGATTACTATTAAAGTTTTCAATTGATGATAGAGAAAGAAAAGGTCAAGAAATCAAAGAATTAAATTTAACATTAAAAACATATAAGAATGAACAATAAAATTGTTTTTCAGAATACAGAAACTGTAGTTTGTACAGAAACCGATGTACCAAAGATTTTGGGAGCAGAGGATATTTTGATTCAGACGAGCGCTAGTATCATCAGTGCCGGTACTGAACTTTCAATTTGGGAAGGATTGGAATCTTGGGCTCCATTACCTTATACACCCGGATATGGTAGTGTAGGGAAAGTATTAGAAGTTGGGAGCGCTGTTGATAATCTTGTTCCTGGAGATATGATTTTTACTCATGGTCCACATCAAAAGATTGCACTTGCTAAAAACTATGCACAAAAAATCCCTGAAGGTCTTGACCCTAAGGTGGCTGTTTTTACACGTATGGCTGGTGTATCTATTAGTTCTGTGATGGCTTCAAATACAAAGATTGGAGATACCGTAGCTGTATGTGGATTGGGGCTTGTAGGGAATCTTGCTGCCCAGCTATTCGCATTGGCAGGGTGTCATGTGATCGGTATCGATGTAAGTCCTGCGCGACTGGAAGGTATGAAGAAGTGCGGTATTAAAACTGTCATAGACGGAAAAACAGATGTAACCAAAGCGTTGAAAGAGCTTACTGGGGGACGTGGAGTGCATGCCTTTGTAGACGCAACAGGATTACCAGGAGTTATCAATTCATCTATTGATGCCATTGCACCAGGAGGAGAATGTATATTACTCGGTACACCACGTGGCGAATTCAATGGAGACATGGTTCCGTTACTTCGCTCAATTCACTTGGCCAATCAGAACATTCAGTTTAAGGGAGCTCATGAATGGCTCTTCCCGAGATATCGTTCTCAGACGATGGATAGTCAAACGTCTATTGAGCAAAACAATGAGAAATTACTACGCTTTTTTGCGGAGGGTAAATTGGTTACAGCTCCATTACTGACACATGTACTCAGTCCGGAGGAAGCTCCTTCAGCTTATCAAGCACTACGTAACCGTGACGAGAACTACCTCGGAGTGGTTATAGATTGGGACTAAAAACTGAAAAATTTCAAACAAATCAAACATATATTTAAAACAGTAAATAACAAATGATAGCTAGTTCAGAACAGAAACACCATGTAACCGCACCTGAGGATAAGGTTTCTCTTGGAAAAAAAATACTATACGGGAGCGGTTCTTTTGCCGATATGACCTTCCAATGGACACTTGTCGCGTTCGCGTTGGCTATTTTTAATATGGAACTGGGGTACAGTGCCGTTCTTATAGGAACGGTATTGGCTATTACGCGACTCTGGGATGCCATAACGGATCCTTTGATGGGGGCAATATCAGATAATGCGCGTACCCGATTTGGGCGCAGACGTCCATTTATCGCAGTTGGATCGGTACTTGCTGGTATCTTTTTTATCGCTATTTGGTTCATTCCCGCTGGCCTTAGTGATACGGTATTTTTTACTGCCTTTTTAGTATTGTCATTGTTGTTTTATACATCGTACACCGTGTTTACAGTGCCTCTTCTTGCCATGGGATATGAAATGTCCTCGGACTTCCACGAGCGGACAAATATGATGAATGTGCGCGTATTTGCAAATTCATTGAACGGCGTTTTTATGTTTTCATGGTTTTTCGCCTTAGTGTATTCAGATTATTGGTCAGGTCCCAACGAGGGGATCCGTATGGTTGGTTTAGGGTTTGGTTTGGTAATGATGGTTTTGGGCTTGATTCCAGCATTGACTCTAAAAGAAAAGACGAAGTCATATGTAAAGAAACAGGAGCACATCCCTGTCATTAAAAGTATAAAACTTACGTTTTCTTGTAAACCTTTTCTCTTTCTAGTGCTAGCTTTTTTTGCTGCTTTTTTTGCCTACAACACAGTAGCAACTGCTTATATTTATCCTTTAAGATATGCTGTTCTAGGCGATGATGGGGGCTTATTTGGAAAGTGGTATGGGCTAATTGAAGCATCCCATCATGTATCCACCGTACTTATGTTATGGCCAATTTCTGTATTGTCCAAGCGACTGGGAAAGCGTGTTATTTGTATGGTAGCCCCTTTATTCCTTATTCTTGGATCTCTTGCTAACTTCTTCTGTTATGTACCAGATATGCCGGAATTGGTTTTAATTCCTCGTTTCTTAGTTGCCATAGGTATTGCAGGTCTCTTTGTGCTCGTTCCTTCTATGATTGCAGATGTTGTTGACTACGATGAAATGCAGACAGGTACACGACGTGAGGGTATGTTTGGCGCTATTTTCTCATGGGTGCTAAAATTTGCACTTGCAATTGCTTTGTTTATTAACGGTTTTATAGTTGATGGGCTTGGTGTTAATAAGGACCTAGGAGTAAACCAACCTGAAGGCTCTATGGAAGCTATAGTTAATTTACTCAGTATTGTTCCTATAATAGGTGCAGTCGTAGCTTTCTACTGTATCTATCGATACACCTTAACTGAGGACAAAATGTACGGGATGCGTACGGAATTGGAAAAACGAAGAGGAGTGAATTAAAGCAAAATAATTTGTTGAATTAGACACTATGAAAAATATATTTATTTATATCGGAACCTACACCATAGACTCCAATAGCAAAGGAATCTATGTTTACCAATTTGACCTGACAACAGGGAGCCTTACGCGTGTAGGTTTAACGTCAGGCATGGACAACCCATCATTTTTGAGGATTACCGCTGACGGTCGATTCCTGTATTCGGTTAGTGAAGTTGCTGAGGTAAACGGCGTCCAAGGAGGTACTGTTTCAGGGTATGTAGTAAACAAACAAACAGGAACACTTACATATTTGAACTCAAAATCTACCCATGGTGCGTACCCCTGTCATGTGAATATAGATCAAACAGGGCAGTATGTGATGGTCTCTAATTATATGGGGGGCAATTTTGCAATGCTTCCTATTCAAAAGGATGGAACTCTTGGACCCGCTACTGATGTTGTGCAACACAAGGGCTGTTCTAATGTAAATCCAGCGCGTCAGGAAGGACCACATGCACATTCTGTCACTGTTACTCCTGATAATAAATTTGCTTTAGTAGCAGATTTAGGAAAGGATATGGTTATCAGTTATAAGATAGATGTAGAGAATGGCAAGTTATTAGCCCACAAAAACGGCCAATTAGAAGTTACCCCTGGAGATGGTCCACGCCATATGGATTATCATACTAATGGTCGTTTTGTATTCCTATTGAATGAATTAGGGAATACAATCAATTCTTATCAATATGATGCTGAAAAGGGTACATTGATATTGATTGATACAATCTCTTCGCTCCCAAAGGAATTTGTAGGAGAAAATATTTCAGCAGATATCCATATACATCCCAATGGTAAATTTTTGTATGCATCCAACCGTGGGCATGATAGTATCATTATATGTAGTGTTAATGAAAAATTTGGAACATTAGAAACCGTAGGATTTCAATCTACTATGGGGGCGCATCCGCGCAATTTCAGTATTGATCCTACGGGTAATTTTCTTTTAGTTGCCAATAAGGATAGTAATTCCATTGTCATATTTAATATTGACAATACAACTGGAGAACTGTCTCCAAACGATCAACAAATTACGATACCTCAACCTGTGTGTATTGCATTTATGTCAACTACTGACTTTAAAACAAATCAAAGAACAAAAAATTAAAAATATGAATAATAAAATAATAAGTATTGTAACAGTTTTATTGCTTTTAGTGCAAGTAAATCTACAGGCTCAAGAAGATTGGCCAACAATAACCCCAGGTGTCAACTTAGATTTTACAACAACTGAAGTAAATAAAATAGGATACGACCCTGGATTTTTAGAAGCATTCGATGAAGCTGGATTTAAAAGTGTTCGCTATTTTGTAAAGCACGGCCAGGATCCAATCCTCTATAAGCAAGCAATCGACGATGCCTTAGAAAGAGGTTTAACTGTGGTTCTTGTTGCATTTTCGGCAAAAACAAATGGTAAAGAAAAATTTGTAAAGTTTTGGAACGACTTTGCCGAGTTTTATAAAATGTATCCAAAAGAACTGATTTTCGAACTGATGAATGAGCCACAAATGGCAGGACATCCCAATGCAAAAAAATTGAGAGAAGCAGGTCATAAACATCCATGGACCGATGAAGAATCAAAAGTTGTAATGGATTGGATTGGTGAGGCGGTTGTTGCTATTAGAGCTACCAACCCAACTAGAGTGTTGGCAATTGGAGGAATGGGTCATAACAATGTACGTTACATAAAATATGTAAGTTCTGAGTATTTAGATTACAAATTACCAGACGGTTCTGGATTTAATGAAGATAAGAATATTTGGGGTGTTTTTCACTTGTATGTTCCTTCGGGATGGTCTCATAGTGGTAAACCAGTAACCTTGAATCAAGCGAATCCAGATTGGAAAAATGAAGTAGTTGAAAATTTAGACGAAACTGTAGAATGGTCTAAAAAACATAAGAAGAAAGTGATTCTTACTGAATGGGGTACAAGAATGTACAACGACCATGAAGACATAAAAACGTACTTCAAATTTATGGTAGATGAAACTGCTAAGAGGGATATTGAATGGATGCAATATTGTGGAGTTTTCCATAATTCATGGGATTTTGCTTTGTATTCTTCAGAAAAAGGATGGGACGAAACAGCTGAATTTGTTGAAGCTTTAACAGGAGTTTACCCAACTGTCGTACCTCCAACTTCGCAAATAAACAATTCTTCTTTTGAATTAGATACCGACCATTGGTATTCTACAGAACAAGTTAATATTACATCAATAGATGGAGAAGGAGTAAATGGATCTCGTGCTATGCGTTGCAATGTGGCCTTTATTGAACCTAATGCCCCAGTAATTTATCAGCAAACACCTCTAGATTGGAAATTCCCTGTTAAAGACGGAATGTTACAATTAAGAAAAGGAAATACCTACGACATTTCATTCTATGCTAAAACAACAGGTTATAGAACTAAGTTAAGTGTTCAATTAGGAGTGGCTCCAGACAATGAAGAAATTTTATGGAGTTCTGATCAGATTGAAATAAATACAGAATTAACCAAATACAAATTTACATATATCCACGATTCTGAAACTTTAGATGATGTTCGTTTTTCATTCATTTTTACAGATCGTCACAGTGAAATTATTTTGGATGACATTAAGTTAAGCGGGACACGTCCTGAGTATAAAAAAAGTTCAATTTTATTAAAAAATTAATAAAATGAATCGAGCTAAAAAATATACTTGCAATGCTTTAATTCTTTGTCTATTTGTACAACTAGGAGTTTCTGCTCAAGAGCACTGGCCAACTATTGGTGATGGAATCAACCTTGATTTTTCAACAACAGAGGTAAATAAAATTGGCTACGACGCTGCTTATTACGATGTATTTAAAGCAGCAGGATTTGAAAGTGTACGCTTTTTTGTAAAGCAAGGAGTAGATCCGATGTCTTACAGAGATGCAATAGATGGGGCTATCAATAGAGGTTTGACCGCAGTGATAACTGGTTTTACAAGTAGAACTAAAGGGAAAGAAGCCTTTGTTGAATATTGGAGAGAATTTGCCGAATTATACCAAATGTACCCTAAAGAATTGGTTTTTGAGATTATGAACGAACCAAAAATGGCGGGACATCCTAATGAGTATGAGTATGACGTGGAGGTAATGCAATGGCTAGGAGATGCAATTGTAGCAATCAGAGCAACGAATCCTACCCGTGTTATTGCGATAGGAGGACCACATAACAATCATGCTGATATGCTGCTAAAATATGTTACTCCTGAGTTTTTAACCTATCGACTTCCTGATGGGAGCGGATTTGAAAAAGATGAAAATATCTGGGGAATATTTCACAATTACAGACCACAGCATTGGACCCATAGCCATATTACAAAATCAATTGTGAAAGCAAACCCAAAGTGGAAAGAAGAAATTTTAGAAGCCTTAGAATGGGGATATGACTGGGCAAAAACACACAACAAAAAAGTGGTGATGAGCGAATGGGGATCAAAATTACCAAATGATCGTCAAGAAGTGTTGGAGTTCATCAAATTTATGAAAGATGAATGTAAGAAAAGAGATATTGATTGGATGTATTACTGTGGCGTTTTTAACAACGCATGGACATTTTCACTCTACACTTCTGAATATGGCTTTGAAAAGACCGCTGATATTGTTGAAGCCCTAACAGGTGAACAACCGAAAATCATGCATTTGCCTACTAATCAAATTAATAATTCCACTTTTATGATGGATAGAGAACATTGGTTCTCTAACGGACATGTTACGCTAAACAAAGTAGAAGGCGAAGGGGTAAATGGTTCTAGCGCGTTGAAGTGTATGGTTATGTTTGTATGGCCAGAACAGCCTGTAATTTATCAGCAAACCCAAACAGACTGGAGGTTTTATTCGGAAGGGTTTTATATGCTTCAATTACGAGAAGGAAGTACGTATAAAATTTCGTTCTATGCGAAAACACCAGTAAATAAAACAAAATTAAGTGTGCAATTAGGAGTTGCTCCAGAAAATGAAACCGTTTTATGGACTTCGGAACAAGTTGAAATCAATACAGAACTAACCAAATACGAATTTACCTATAAACACAAATCTACTTCGGTAGATAATGCGCGATTCTCCATAATATTTAGTGAGCGGCACAGCGAGATAATTCTAGATGAAATTAAATTAATAGGAACGCGTCCGTAGTAATAGATAGAAATAAACCAACGGTTTAAAAAACTAAAAAAGAAATAAAATGAGTACAGAGAGCAAACAAATTGGTGCAGTGATCGTCGGATGTGGAAACATCTCGACTAGCTATGCGGAAAACATGTTAACGTATCCGGAAGTAACACTTTTGGGATTTTCAGATATAGATCATAGTCGTGCAGAAGCATGTACGCAAAAGTATGGAGGTAAGGTGTATGACAGCCTAGAGGAAGTTCTTGCAGACCCTAAGGTTGAAATTGTAGTGAACTTAACCATTTTTCAGGTGCATGCAGAAGTGATTCGAAAATGTCTGGAAGCTGGTAAAAATGTACATACAGAAAAACCAATTGCAATGACCAGCGAAGAGAGTTGGGGACTTGTAAAATTGGCGGAAGAAAAAGGACTTCATTTTAGTAGTTCACCAATAACCTTTATGGGAGAAGCTCAAGATGCTGCATGGAGCGTTATTCAAAGTGGTAAACTTGGAGATGTTCGTTTGGCGTATGCTGAAGTAAACCATGGATTAATTGAAGATTGGCATCCTAATCCAGGACCTTTCTACGATTTAGGTGTCATCTGGGACGTAGCCGTATATCCAATAACATTGTTAACAGCGTTTTTTGGACCTGTTAAACGTGTATTAGGTTATAGTAAAGTGCTTAAGAAAGATCATGTTACCATGAATGGAGAGGCATTTTCTATTACAACACCAGACTACTACCTAGCGGTAATAGAACTTGAAAGCGGTGTAACTTGTCGTTTATCAGCAAACTTCTACGCTAAAATGTCTTATCAAGGCGGTTCTATGGAGTTTCATGGAGACGCTGGTCGTCTAAAACTAGGAGACTTTCAAAATTTTCATGCACCAGTTGAATTCGGTGAGTATGCTAAGCCTTATAAAAAGGTAACACATAATGGTGTTGGAGCAGAAAAACACATGGAGTTTTCTCGTGGCGTACAAGATATGGCACAAGCAATTATTGAAGGCCGTGGATTGCATTCAAGTGCAAGTCAAGCCGCACACGTAATTGATACTGTATCTGCTATATTAGCATCAATTGACAAAGGAGGTTTTGTGGAAGTTAAATCTGATTTCAAAGCGCCAGTTCCAATGAAGTATGAATATAGTATAAAAAAGTAAAGAGATATGAAATTAAAGATAGATAAATGTAGTGAAAACCCTGTAGTTAGACCAGGGGAATTACCATGGCGTATGGCTGCAACGATGAACCCAGCGGTCATCTATGAAAATGGTAAGTTCACAATGTTCGAAAGAGCTGCTGGAAGTTTGCACCCTTTTCAGTGCTTTCTTGGAAAACTTGAAAGTACAGATGGTATCAACTGGGAGCACACATCTGATCAACCCGCTATCACCGCAGAAATGGTAGGTTTTAAATATGGAAGTATTCAAGATCCTCGTATTGTGAAAATTGATGGAGACTATTTATTGACTTTTGCGCTACGTCCATTTTCGTACGATACAAATACGACCGGTGTTGGTGTTCCAATGTCTTCCCAGCATGATTATCCTGGCTTCAGTGGTGAAACTAAGGACAATCAAAGTCGTTCAGGAATTCTTCGTTCAAAGGATATGATTACTTGGGAGTTTGTTTCCTTTATTACTCATGGAGAAATAGATGATAGAAACAATATCTTGTTTCCAGAAAAAATAAATGGGAAGTATGCTTTACTTCGTCGTCCTAGTGGTTTTGTTGACACGGCTGTTAAATTCAATGAAACTCCAGGTATTAAGATCAGTTATTCTGATGACTTAAAGACTTGGTCTGATCCAGAAACTATTATCATGCCTGCCTATGAATGGGAAGGAAATCGTATTGGTGGATCAACACCACCTATCCGTACGGAACACGGTTGGTTAACACTTTATCATGGAGTTGAAAATGAAGACCTAGCATTGAACCGCGTTTGCTACCGTATGAGTGCAATGATGCTCGATCTTGATGATCCAACCAAAGTAATTGCTCGTTGTGAAGAGCCATTGATGGAACCAGAACATTATTATGAAAAAGTTGGACATTATATACCTAACGTGGTATTCCCAACGGGAGCTGTAGATGTAGGTGGAATACTACATATCTACTACGGTTGTTGTGATACAGCTATTGGGTTAGCAACGGTGCCTTTACAAGATCTTGTGGATCATGTAATGTCATGTAAATTATAAAACAAGCATGATTACTTATTCACTCCAGAGTGACTAATTAATCTGCAAGTTCCCTGTCTGCCTATCGGCAGGCAAGGGATACTTTTAAAATATTAAAATTTCAACGTATGAAAATAATCAATCTAAAATGCGCGATAATTGGCGGACAACCTACAATACGGATTACTACCGATACGGGTTTATGCGGATATGGTCAGATTGAATGGTTCAAACCTTATATCAAGCCGCAAGTGCTGCTCTTGAAAGATTACATACTAGGAGAAGATCCACGTGATGTAGAACGCGTAATGCTGAAAATTCGAAATATGGGTGGATTCAAACCCTGGGGAAGTGCCGTAAGTGCTGTTGAAATGGCACTGTGGGATTTGGCAGGTAAAGCAGCAGGATTACCATTGTACCGTTTGCTTGGAGGTAAAGTTCGAGATCGAGTTAGAGTATATGTTAGTGGTTCTAGAAAGGTTTCAGAAACCTCATATGAGATTACCCCCGAGGCGATTACCAAACATTTAAAAGAAACGGTAAATGATCCTGCAGGTTTTACAGTAATTAAATATGGTATCGGATTTCATTCTCCGATGCCCTTTGAAATTCCAGAGTTCTTTTTGAACGATCCAAGACCGGGGCCACCACATTTAAATAAAGGCCTCTTGACTGAAAAAGGATTTCAACACTGTGTTGATTGTGTTGAAGCTATGGTGAAAGCATTGGATGGCAAAGCGCAGTTAGCGCTTGATTGTGGTCCAGGTTGGATTATTTCTGATGCAATACGTTTTGCGAAAGCAATAGAACATCTTCCTATTCTTTGGTTAGAAGATCTACTTACTGGAGATAGAAGTAACCATGTTGGTGTTTCTGAATACAAAGAGTTAACTCAGTCCACTACAACTCCAATTCATACGGGTGAACAGATTTATCTACGTCATGGATTCCGTGAATTGATTGAGAGTAGAGCAGTTCGTGTAATTGGTCCAGATCCGATGGATGTTGGAGGTCTTGCAGAGTTGAAATGGATTGCTGAATATGCTAATTTATATGGGATTCAAATAGCACCTCACGGTGTTTTTAATGGAGTCTTAGGACTTGCGGCAATGGTTCAAGTTAGTGCCACAATGCCGGATAATTTAATTGCTTTTGAATATTGCAAACCTCCTACAGAGTGGTGGTTTGATATTGTTGATGGAATGCCAGAGCAATTGATAGTTGACGGGCATATCAGAGTATGGGATAGCCCAGGGATTGGGGTTACTCTCAATGAAGAAAAAACAAAAAAATACTTAAGACCTGAAGATCTGGATTTCTTTGACTAATAGAAGTGTTGAATGTTGTATAAAAATTATTCAAATGAGAAAAACTATAAAGATTAGTATACTCCTAATGCTACTAGGGGTCAATGTAAATGCACAAGATGATCGACCTAATTTTCTATTCATCCTAGTGGATGATTTGGGATGGGCGGACGTTGGTGTCAATGGCAGTACCTATTACGAAACTCCAAACATTGACAAACTGGCTACAAAAGGAATGTTATTTACCGACGGATATGTAGCATCGTCCATGTGTAGTCCAACCCGCGCAAGTATTATGACGGGTAAACATCCGGCCAGATTACGAGTGACCAATTGGGTTGGAGCTCCTCAACCAGAGGATTACAAATGGAATACAATTCTTCGGAGTGCTTCATATGCGGAGGCTTTGCCTTTAGAGGAAGTAACATTAGCTGAAACAATGAATGCTGCTGGTTATGAGACTTATTTTATTGGTAAATGGCACTTAGGAAAACCAGAAAAGTACTGGCCAGAACATCAAGGGTTTGAAACAAATATTGCGGGTTGCTCATGGGGTGCTCCGATTGGTGGTGATAAATTCTTTTCTCCATATGATAATCCACGCCTTCTAGATGGACCAAAAGGAGAGCATTTACCGGACAGGTTGGCCAAAGAGACCATTAAATTTCTAAAAAAAGAACACGATAGCCCCTTCTTTACCTACCTCTCATTTTACTCAGTTCATAGTCCGTGGATGGCAAGAAAAGATCTCATAGAAAAGTATGAACAAAAAGACAAGTCAGAAAGCGAATGGCGTCAAGAGCGTTGGATTCGTTTTGATAAAAAACAAAATAATGCAGTGTATGCAGCCATGATAGAAGCCATGGATACAGCTATTGGAGATGTACTAAACAGTTTGGAAGAAACAGGTCAGGATAAAAACACCGTTGTTGTATTTATTTCTGATAATGGAGGTGCGAGCGAAGTAACTTCTAACGAACCATTGCGTGCAGGGAAATGCTTTTTATACGAAGGAGGAATCCGTGTGCCAATGATTGTAAGTTGGCCCGAAAAGATAAAAGCAGGAAGTGTTACGAATGTACCTGTAACGAGTACCGATTTTTTTCCAACAATATTAGAACTTGCAGGTCTTCCTCAAGCACCGGAAAAGCATTTGGATGGTGTTAGTTTTGTTTCTGTACTAGAAGGTGGAACTTATGAGAAAGAAGATTTGTTTTGGCATTATCCACACTACGAAGGAGGGTTTGAACCTGCTTCAGCAATCCGTTCTGGCGATTGGAAGTTAATCGAGTTTTATGAAGAGGGGCGTGTTGAGTTATATAACTTAAAAGATGACATCGGAGAGTACAATAACCTCGCTGACAAATATCCGGAAAAGACAAATATGCTGCGCGAAAAACTGCACACATGGAGAACGAAAGTAAATGCTTCAGAGCCAAGTCCAAACCCAAATTTCAATCCGTTTGAAACTCAGAATTACCGACTGACTTACGAAAATAAGTTCAAAGATATCAATCAATTTAAAACTAGAAATAACTAATCTATGTTCAAGAAAATCACAACCATAATTTGCCTTTCGGGATTGGCATTGTTTACAACGTTCAATCTTTTCGCACAACAGCCAAATGTCATCATTATTTTAACTGATGATCAAGGCTATGGCGATTTCTCTATCAATGGGAATCCATTAATTCAAACACCAAATATTGATAAATTAGGGTATAGTGCAACCCGCTTTACCGATTTTCATGTAGCCCCAATGTGTACTCCATCTAGAAGTCAGTTAATGACAGGGCAAGATGCGATGCGTAATGGAGCCATCAATGTGAGTAGCGGTCGAAGTTTGATGGATCCATCACTCAAAACCATGGCAAATGTATTCAAAGATGCAGGCTATGCAACAGGTCTTTTTGGTAAATGGCATTTAGGAGATAATTACCCACATCGTCCTGAAGACCGTGGATTTGACGAAGCTATTTGGTTTCCTTCTTCTCACCTTAACGGCGTGTCAGATTATTGGGACAATGATTATTTTGACGATTTTTACAACCATAATGGGAGACGAGAAAAATTCAATGGCTACTGTACCGATGTGTTTACTGAGGAAGCCATTAGTTGGATGAAAAAGAAGGCGGATGATGACGAATCGTTTTTCACTTTTCTACCGATGAATGCAGCGCACTGGCCACCATTTGTTCCCGAAAAATACAGAGTACCTGCTAGAGAGGCCTTAAATGCAAATTCTGAAGTACTCGAACGACTTTCAAAAGAAAAGATGAACCCATATTATGGTGATGATATTAACGAGGCTTTGGTAACTTTCTTGGCTATGGGACTCAATATAGATGAGAATATTGGTAAAGTAATGCAGTATTTAGAAGCTGACGGATTGTTAGAAAACACCATTGTTGTGTTTTTTACCGATAACGGAAGTTCGTTTGGAAGACATTACTACAATGCAGGTATGAAAGGTGGAAAACAAGAATTATTTGAAGGAGGTCATCGCGTGCCTTTATTCATTAAGGGGCCCGAATCCATTGTTGGAAAGCCTATCATAGTTGATGACTTGACTCACGTACAAGACTTGTTGCCAACATTGGCATCGAGTATTGGAATTACAGCATTACCTCATAAAATGGATGGTGTGGATCTACTACCGTTAATGAAAGGAGAAAAGCAACAATTAGAAGACAGAATGTTGGTGGTAAACTTTACCAAGACTCCAGGAAGGGTTAATTTTCCAGATGAAGACATACCAGATAATTGGGCTAAACCTTTTAAAGAAAGAGGAGCAGTACTTTGGAAAAAGTGGCGTTATTTAAATGATAAAACCTTGTTTGATGTTTCCAAAGATCCACATGAAGATACCGATGTAGCATCAGAATACCCCGAAGTAGTTGCAAAAATGAGTGGACACCTTAATACATGGTGGGATGATGTAAAAGACGATGCCAATAAAATTCATCGTGTTACTATTGGTTCATCCAAAGAAAACCCAATTATGTTATCTGCTTGCGATTGGTACAATATTTTTGTTGATCAGCAAAAGCAAGTTAGAAAAGGGGATAAAAAGAGTGGGTATTGGCATGTTGAGGTAGATCAACCAGGTACTTATGAATTTGAAATGAGACGTTGGCCAGTTGAATCCGGTTATGGATTGAATGATGCCATTTCCGAAACCCAAGTTACTGATGGAATTTTACCCCCAGGTATTGCATTCCCCATTGCTGCTGCTAGAATAATTGTAGGAGAAGAAGAGCAAAGTGCTAAGGTATATCCAAATGATAAATCGGCTCGATTTACCTTTAAGTTAGCTGCAGGAAAAACTTCAATCATTACCTATTTTGATGATGCTGAAGGACAAAGAATAACAGGGGCTTATTATCTCTATGTAAATCGTATAGACTAAGTGATATGATAAGAAACTTAAATAATTAATCGCAAACAATATGTTATGAATAATCATTTACGAAACCTTTGGAATTATTATAAAACCAAGAGCAAGTATCAGTATGTAATAATGACGATACTCTGCATGGCAATATTTGTGGCTTGTAAAGAAACAACAAAGGTAGCGCAAGGCAAAAAGGTATCTGTCTTTGAAAAATTACATAAAGGAGTGAACGTAGATGTTTCTACACCTTCCCGTGGTGTTTGGCCTAAAATTCAATACGAAGAAGGGCTTTTTATTGCTGCAAAAGAGGCTGGTTTTGAATCGGTTCGTGTTTTTTCCAAGGGATTGGGCACCGAACAACAAATTAAAGATGCTATTGCCAATGATTTGGCAATTGTGGTTTGTTTATGGGGAAATAAAAAATGGGCAGAAGATCCAGAATTTGGAGCTAAAGAATTGACAGAAAAATGGAGAGTCATGGCCGAAGCTTGGAAAAACTATCCAAGTGATTTGGTTTTTGAAATATTAAATGAACCTCAAGGAATTGGATTTGATAAAAAAAGTCATAAAGAACATGTAAAAGCCATGTCTTTATACAATGCCTCAGTACAAGCGATTCGAGAGGTGGATCCGGACAGACCCATTTTAATCAGTGTTGGAGGACATAATGATTCTGAATTTTTAGATCCGTATGCAACCGAAGAATACATGACTTATACATTTGACAATGGTAAAGGATTTTATGATGATACCAACATAGGAGTGGCCATTCATTTTTACAATCCGAGGCAAGCAGACGGAATCAATTTTGCCTTTTGGACGGAGTCTCTAGGTGAGGACGAGGAGAAATGGAAAAACACCATTACTGATCAAATTATGTATGCAGTTGATTGGAGAAATAAAATCAATGTTGACATTCCTATTATAACTACGGAATGGGGATGTTGGTTATTTCCAGAACGTAGCGACGAAGAATTAAACAAATGGTTCGATCATCATATGGCATTGTTTAAAAAACACAATATTGGGAATATGTGGTATACAGGAATACAGAATAACCAACGTACATTCGGTATATTTAATTCAGAATTTGGCTGGAATCAGTTGGTATTAGACAAACTTACAGGAGTTACACCAAAATCATTTCCAACAACAAATCAAGTGGTTAATGGGGAATTCTTCAAACCCGATTTTGCTTGGAAATTAACTTCAGAAGAGCTCTCAAAAGAGTATGTATATAGTAAGGATGCTTTTAGTGGTTCAAGTATGTTAAAAGTGAATGTCCCTAAAAACACCAATGGACAATTATTCTTACAAACGTACAAAAGCAAGAATGGTTATAAAGGTGTTGCAGGCAGATCATTGTTACATCTTGTGAAAGGAGAGACGTATAAAATCAGTTTTATCGGTGCAGTAGAAAATGGTGTTGGTAGTTTAAAAATATTATTAAAAGATGTAGCTAGTTCAAAAACTGTTTATGACAGTTCAGAAAACAATGCTTCATGGATTGTACTAGATCAAACTCCAAAAACATATACTACGATGTATACGCACAATGCAGCAACTGTAATGGATGTTCGTTTAGCATTTGATTTTGGAGCAAAAGAGCAAATACTTTTCTTAGATAAGGTAGAATTTATTAGAAAATAGAATTTAAACAGATGAAGAAAAAAGTAATGATAACAGGTGCAACGGGTGATGTAGGTAAATCGCTTTGTGAAATTTTAGAGGATTTAGGATATGATATTTTGACCTCTAGCCGTAGTAAGCCAGCAGGGTGGAAGTATCCATTCACTCCAGTTGATATTACAAATCTAGACGTGTTTAAGGAATCATTAAAAGAGGTGGATGTATTGGTGCATTTAGCAGGTCAACGAGAACCAGATGCTGGTTTTGAAGATTTAGTTGGACCTAATATTCGCGGAGCATACAATGCATTTGAGGCGGCACATTGTGCAGGCATACAAACCGTCATATTTGCAAGTAGTGTCAATGTTTCTAATGGACAAGACAGTCAAGAACCACTTTCTGATGAGCTTGTTAATCCTTCTAGTTTATACGGAAGTACTAAGGCTTTTGGAGAAGCATTGGCAAAATTTTACAGTGAGAAGCATGGGCTTGCATGTTTCTGTTTCCGAATGGGATGGACGCTTCCTTTTGCTGAATCAAAGAAATTATTGTCAAATCCTCCTATGGATAGCTTATATGCTAAGAAGGTGTTTTTAAGCGCAGAGGATTTTACACAATTGGTGCAGTTGGCAATTGAGGCGCCAAAAAACTTAAAATTTGGAGTCTTCAATGCGCTTTCTGATAACCGTGAAAAATTATTAGATATTTCCAAGGCCCAGTCAGTTCTGGGCTATAAACCCGAACATGATTCGTTTGCCATTTTAGAATCTTAAGAGAAGGGAATTCTTTTATTGAAGGCAGTAGTTATTCTCGTCTGCTTGAATTTAACAAATAAAAAGATTGAGGTCAGTGGCTACTGACCTCAATCTTTTTTATTTAGTGAAACCAACTTCAAAAAAGGTAAACTTTAAACCTTAAAAGACGCATGTCGAAACTTTTAAATAAGACATGTAATTAGATTTACCAATACAATATGTCATTTGAGAATTTTATAAACATTGGAAAATGACTATTGCGAATATATGAACCTATTTTATTAACTTTTTAAATTATATTAATTGTGAAAAAAATTACTCTTTTTATTTTATTAATTTCATTTCAATTATCGATTGTTGCACAAGCAACAAGGTATGAAGCTGAAGACGCTTTCGTGAGTGAAATAAATGTAACAAATCAAGGATTTAGGATGACAAATCCTTCTGCGGGAAACTGTGCCTATCTTAACAATGTTGCAGGCTCTTATATTGAGTTTACAGTCAATGTTTCAACAGGAGGTAACTTTGATTTAACTTTAGCATATGCAACAACTGGAGCAGGTTATCAAAGTAAACTAGTTGTAAATGGTACAGTACTTACTACGATAACCTGGCCGGATTCTGGAGGTCAATTAACTACGGCTACCTATAAATATAGTAATGCTTCTCTTAACGCTGGTAATAATACAATCAAAATTCTTCACCTAAATGGTTGGATGTGTATAGATTACTTAGAAATTGATGGCAAAGAAAATCAGACGGCTCCGGGAGCACCCACACTTGGTTCTAAAACCACTAGTAGTGTAACGCTAACAGCAAACGGAAGCTATGAGTATTCCATAGACAATGGCGCTAATTATCAAAATAGTGAGGTGTTTTCAGGACTTACTGAGAGTACATCATATAGCTTCGTACAGCGATATACCGAGACTGCCACACATTATGCCAGTCCAGCAAGTAGCTCTTTTTCTACTACAACGGGTGGATCTAGTGTATCAACAAGATACGAATCCGAAGAGGCTACGTTGAACCAAGTTATAGCCGAAAGTTGGAGAATGACCAATCCTTCCAATGGAAGCTACGCCTATTTAAACAATATTAACGGCTCTTCTATTGAATATACATTCAATGGTTCAGCAGGTGAATACGATGTAAGTTTTGATTATTCGACAAGTGGAGCAGGTTATGCTAGTCAGCTTCTTTTAAATGGAACATTGCTTACAACCATTAACTGGCCAGATACAGGAGCTCAATCCACTACGGGTACTTATCAATATACGAGTAAAGTTTCCCTTAGTTCTGGAGATAAAATCAAGATCCTTCACCAAAATGGCTGGATGTGTATTGATCATATGGACGTTAAAGGTGGTGATGGAATAAATCAGACAATTACTTTTAATACAGTGACCGATAAGAGTGTAGGAGATGCTACATTTGACTTGACCGCTACGGCTTCGTCGGGGCTTCCTGTAACCTATTCAAGTTCTGATACAACTGTAGCAACTATTTCAGGAAATACTGTAACTATAGTTGGAGAAGGTATTACAATAATTACCGCTTCTCAAGCTGGAGATGCCAATTATAATGCCGCCACAAGTGTTACGCAGGAGTTTACTGTGAACCCAACAGGTAAATTGGCACAAACAATCACTTTTGCTCCTTTGACAAATAAGACAGTAGGAGATGCAGCGTTTAATTTGACTGCTACCGCTGCTCCATCTGGGCTTGCGGTGACCTATGCTAGTTCTAACATAGCTGTAGCAACTATTTCAGGAAATACTGTAACTATAGTTGGAGAAGGTATTACAACGATTACCGCTTCTCAAGCTGGAGATGCGAGTTATAATGCCGCCACAAGTGTTACGCAGGAGTTTACTGTGAACCCAATAGGTAAATTGGCACAAACAATCTCTTTTGCTCCTTTGACTAATAAGACAATAGGAGATGCAACGTTTAATTTGACTGCTACTGCTGCTCCATCTGGGCTTGCGGTGACCTTTGCTAGTTCTAACACAGCGGTAGCAACTATTTCAGGAAATACTGTAACTATAGTTGGAGAAGGTACTACCATGATTACTGCTTCTCAAGACGGAAATGACACCTATTATGCCGCAGAAAACGTTGAACGAAATTTAAAAGTCAACGGAACAGGAGGAGGAGATGTATGGTCTAAGCTCATGAAAGGAGTTAACCAAGACGCCTCCATTCCAGGTGGCGCCAATTATGAGAAAGTAATGCACGAACGTGGACATATGCAGACAATTAGTGAGGCTGGTTTTGAATCAGTACGTTTTTTTATAGCCTATGCTTCTAGTGATTTTACGGCACATCAGCAAAGAATTCAAGATGCACTTGATCATAATTTAGCTGTCATTATATGTATGTGGGGACCTAGTGGTTGGTATAGTAGTAGTCAAGCAGAAAACCAAATAGCGACACGATGGAAAGCGATTGCAACATGGGTAGAAACTACCTGGCCTAGTGAAGATGAAATAGTGTTTGAATTATTGAATGAAACAGGTGCGATTGGTTTTCCTCAGACGGCTGCTGGACATATAAAATCGATGAAGCTTTACGGTGCTGCAGCAACAGCTGTTCGTGAAGTAAGTGCTACTAGACCAATTATGATAAGCCCTTCAGGATGGCAAGATGCCGACTTGATGAGCTATGTAACACAACAAAATCTAGGGTATGACTTTGCGAATGATAGTAATCTTGGAATGTCCATTCACTTTTATAAGCCAAGTAGTGGTGCAATTGGTTGGTTTGCGATGAACGAATACCCGCTAATTGATCAGTCTTCCGATGTTTGGAGAAAACAAATTAGGGATGAAGTGGAGCATGTAACAACTTGGAGAACTCAAAATAATGTGACAAGTATGCCCATTGTTGTAACAGAGTGGGGATGCTGGACGTTCCCTGAGCGTGAAGCAAGAGGAGACCTTGCCTTGGTTGTAGAATACCAAGCAAATTACTTTAGAGAACATAACATTGGTTCCACTTGGTACACAGGAATTCAAAACAATCAAAGAGCGTTTGGTATTTTTGATTCTGAAATAGGATGGAACAACGTTGTGGTTAAGGCGATTACAGAACAAGATGCTCCTTCAACCTGGCCTGCTACAAATCAATTTATAGGTACTGAATTTGAAGACTGGGGAAGTAAAACTTGGAAAAAATTGAATGGTGGTACACATGAACGCGTTCAATTTGAGGAAGCATTAAGTGGAACATCTTCTTTAAAACTTACCGCTCCTGTTACAATCTATCAGAGATCCTTTGTTGGAGCAGTATCTAGTGGTCTTGAAGTGGGTGAAAATTTAGAGACAAGATTGGGGAAATATTTAGTGCACTTAATACAAGGTAAAACCTATAAAATAAGTTTTATGGCCAAAGCTGAAACCGCGAATGCACAATTGAAGTTTAGAATGAAAGAGAACAAGAGTAGTGCTAATGGTATGACGATTAACAATCAAACAGGGGTGACTTATTATGAGAGTACTTCTCAAACAATTGGTACTACAGGCCAAACATATGAGTTCACTTATACGCATAATGGAGCTACAGCATGGGATGTATGGTGTGAGTTTGAGATTGTTTCAGGAACGGTAATCTTGGATAAACTTGATTTGAGGCATGTTGTTCAAGGAATGGCTAAAAGTAATGCTACTTCTAAAAGTGGTACAAGGTCTAAAAGTGACACTACTTCTATCATTACCAATACGGTTTCTCAATCGGAGGAGGAAATGGAAGCAATTACAATATACCCGAATCCATTTGAGTCAACTTTTAAAATTTCAGGAGTTGAAGCCGATGATACAGTTTCAGTGTACAACTTATTAGGAACCCAAGTATTCGAAGGAGTTGGAGTATCGGAATTAGATTTGTCTAATCTCTCCAGAGGTGCCTATATTCTTAAGGTGAGAGATCAAATACGTAGAATTATAAAGCTGTAATATATTCAATAATATCTTTTGTAAAAAGGAGTGGCACTAGCCACTCTTTTTTTTTTATCAAAATTAGGGTAAGTATAACCGCAGACTTACATGAAAAAGTGACATTTAACGGAAAGAAGATAGCCTGTACATTTTATAGAGACTATAATTCCGTTGAAGGCTTTCAACTACAGATTGTTTTATTTAAGTAAAAAAACACAAGGAAAAATCTTACCTCAAAAGGCACTAATTCACTTTAATAACTGTGTTGTTGATGAAACAGGTCTTGTAAAAAAGTAAACATCTTTAATTACCTCATTGATAGAATGGTCAAATCTGATAACATATCGCAAACCATAATTAAATGTTCTTTATCACTGACTTCAAGAGTAGAAAATAGGACTAGCATGGTGATAATTTCTTTTTAGAAAGAAATTATATCGATATAGGATGAAAATTTAGGGTCTAAACTCCTAAAAGGGCTGTATATAGTATCCAAATTTATAAATAATTACTAATAAAAGTTCTTTTGACTATGAAAGTAGGAGATGTGGTCTAAAGCCACTAATAGTAGGGCTGTCTATAGTTAGTTTTCTGTGAAAAGGCAAAAATTAAACCTTAAAAGACGCATTTTCGACCTTTAGAAAAGAAAGTGAATCTAAGTTTGTATACAGAATTATCAATTTTTTAACCAAAGCTTACTGTACTAGAAAGTATTTTCTATTTTTAAAAATTAATTCAAAGTAGAGTAAAATGAAAAACAAACTTAATGTATGACTAGATTAAAAATTATTACAATTGTCATGTGCTGCTTCTCTCTGGCTTCACTTGCACAACAGCAAATTTTGAACGGAACAATACGGAGTGATGCTGGAGAACCTTTGCCTGGTGTAAATGTTCTTATAAAAGGAACGAATAAAGGGACTAATTCCGATTTTGACGGGAAATATAATATAAATGCTACAAACGGTGAAACGCTGGTGTTTTCTTATGTCGGATTCCTAACAAAAGAGATTGTTTATAGCGGACAAGTGCAGTTAAATATAACAATGAAAACGGATTCAAATGAACTTGATGAGGTGGTTGTTATTGGTTATGGTACTTCAAGAAGGAAGGATATTACAGGTTCGGTAGTTTCTGTAAAATTAGAAGAATCGCTTAGCCAACAAGTTCAAACTGTAGATCAGTTGATACAAGGGAAAGTAGCCGGTGTCCAAATGTTGGGTAATAATGGCTCTCCAAACTCTGGAATAAGTATCAAAATTAGAGGCGGAAGTAGTTTAAGAGGAAACAATGAACCATTGTATGTGGTAGATGGTGTTCTCATGTCCAGTGCTGGCGAAGATGCGCTTTCAGCAACAGCATCTGTCGGAGGTATACAGGAAGCTCAAAATGGATTGAATGGTATCAACCCAAGAGATATATCTAATATAGAGATTCTCAAAGATGCATCAGCAACTGCTATTTACGGTTCTAGAGGTGCCAATGGAGTAGTACTTATCACTACAAAAAAAGGGGTTAGTGGTAAAACTAAAGTCAGCTCCTATGTAACGATGTCAACGAATACAATTGACAATAAAATTGATGTTTTAAATGGCGTAGATTTTGCAAATTATCGTAATGAAGCACTTGCCATTACGGAGACAGCTCCAAGATATATAATCAATAATGATCAGGTATTTGTTGTACGTGAGGGCGTAGCAGACACAACAGCTTCAACATTGTTGAACTATCAAGATGAGATGTATACCACTGGGTTGAGTACTGCTTATGGTGGATCTATTTCTGGAGCAGGAGAGAAGAGTAATCATTATGTATCTTTTGGTTACAATAATATGGAAGGTGTTACTAAATCTTCTAGTCTTCAAAGCGGTAATTTAAGAGTGAATTTAGGAAGTCAAGTTTCTGAAAAGTTAAAAGTTGATACTAGAATCAGTGCTTATTATGGCAAGGGAAGTATGTTTCAGGACGCAGACCAATGGGGAGGAAACAGAACAGTTGTTGGTTCCGCGTTGTTTAGAAGTCCAATTTTGGGTGATAATGATCCTACTGACACTTCTTACAGCCCTCTTGAATCGATGGCAGATTATGATGATTTATCAAAAGAGACCCGATTAATTGGTTCTATTTCATTAAAATACAAGTTACCTGTTGAAGGACTTAGTTATACGTTAACGGCAGGAGGAAATTTACGATACAAAGAGAGAAGACGTTGGTATGGTCTAGCTACTTATGAGGGACAAAGTAATAATGGATTATTGGGGATGTCTAATCTAGCGTCTAACCAATACAATATTGACAACCTTGTTCATTATAACAAAACTTTTGGTGATAACCACAGAATTAGTGCGATGACAGGTTTCTCTTATGAAGGTACCTCTTTCGAAAACCAATTGTTTGCAGTAAATGATTTTGCTAATCACGATTTTAGAACAGAGCAACCTGGATATGCTGAGGGAATTTTAGAGCCAAATCAAATAATTAAGGCAAACTCAAATTTAATGTCATATTACGCTCGAGCTACGTATACATTCAAGGATAAGTATGTTGTGACAGCTTCGTTTAGAGCAGATGGTTCTTCAAAGTTCCAAGAAGAAAACCGATGGGGTTATTTTCCATCGTTATCTACAGCATGGATATTGTCTGACGAAGATTTCATGAAATCTGTAAGTAGTATAAACAGCTTAAAAATTCGCGCTGGATGGGGACAGATTGGAAATCAAGCGGTTTCTCCATATCAAACATTGTCAGGATATACTGCAGGACAGTATGCTCAAAATGGTAATGGGCTTGCAATTGCTCTTTATTTAAGTAATGTGGCCAACCCATCGTTGAAATGGGAAACTTCAGAACAGGCTAATGTTGGAGTAGATTTCGAACTCTTTAACAGTCGATTGTCGGGGTCTGTAGAGGTTTATAAAAGGGAAACAAAAGACTTACTTCAGAATGCTGATCTTCCAGGGTCTGCAGGTTTTTCATCAATCCTAACCAATAAAGGAAACTTAGAGTCAAAAGGATTGGAAATTGCATTGAACGGTGTACTGTTTGAAAACAAAGATATGAGGTTTGAAATAGGTGGAAACATCGCCTTTATGAAAACCACCATTAGTGAATTGGGTCAGGCACTTGCTCCAGTTTACCTCGGAGATACAGAAGAAACGCGTTCTTATTATTTAGGAAACCAAGTAGGAAACCGTGGCGTTTACAATATATTTGTTGAAGGTGAGGAAGTGGGGCTCTTTTACGGTTTTAAAACGGACGGTATTTATCAAGAAGGAGATACATTCCTTCCAGGATTTGAAGCTGGTGACGTAAATTTTGTTGACGTAAATGGTGATGGAAAGATTGATGTTGCAGATAGAACGGTTATTGGTAACCCAAACCCAGATTTTATTTACGGTGCCAATTTAAACTTCTCCTACAAACGTTTCTCAATAAGTGCTCTGTTTGATGGGGTCTATGGCAATGATATTATTGTTACTGCATTTGAAAGACTTAATACAGCAGTGGGTGATTTTAATAACATTACTGTGCAGGCTTATGAGCAGGCATGGAGACCTGATGCGCCTTCTAACACCTATCCTAGAATAGGATCAAATATTTCTGGAAGAGGAGGACCTGTAGATAGAATGGTTTCTGATGGAAGTTACTTTAGACTTAATAATTTAACAGTTGGATATGATTTGCCTTTAGAAAAAAAGCTGACTAAAGCACGTATTTATGTGGCAGGTACCAACCTGTTTACATGGACGGATTACGAAGGGTACACACCATTAGTAACTAGTTATATGCAGAACCCTAATATTATAGGAGTTGATAATTTTAACCCTCCAAACTCGCGTACGTTTACCTTGGGGCTAACAGTTAATTTCTAATTTATGTATATTCAAAAAACATCTACTATTATGAAAAATATGAAACAATATATAACGTATGTCTTTCTGCTGGGTTTGTTCGCTTTGAACAGTTGCAGTTTGGAAGAAGAGCCACCATATCTTACCTCAGAAACTATATATAGTAAACCTGATAACGCAGAATCGGCCCTTAATGGAGTGTATCATGCGTTGGCAGATTGGGGAACCTATAGGTATTTCTTTCCTAAAGCGCTAAATTTTAACTCTGGTTTTTACATGAGTAAAGATTGGCAGAGTGCAGATCTAATTACTTTAGATCCACTTCAAGGGAATTTTATAGTTAATATAGTTTGGAGTGGACACTATAACACCATTTCTAGAGCTAATGATATTATTGCTGGTGTAAGTGTTGATTCTGATGACGCATCAATAAAAGATGTAGTTGGTCAAGCTTATTTTTTAAGGGCTTTCACTTATTTTAACCTTGTAAGGTTATATGGAGATATTCCTTTGCGAACACTACCAGTTAATACTGAAACGCTTTATCTTCCGAAAGAAGATTCTAAGGTCGTTTTTGATCAGATTATTAGTGATGTGCAAAGTGCTATCACGTATATGAATGGTGATAAAGGTGAGGGGTATCCACAACAGTACGCTGCCAATATGTTACTGGCAAAAGTGTACATGCATTTGGCAACGAACCCTGATCTTCAAAGTGAATCAGCGGATTATTGGCAATTGGCATATGATCAGGCGATGGAAGTTTATGGGAAGTATGCTTTGGTGCCAAATTACGGCGAGTTGTTTGATGGAAGTACTAATGAGAATAGAGAAGAATCTATATTTGAAATACAGTTCAACGCAACCATTAAGTCTGATTTATTCAGAGATTGGAGTATCATAAGTTATGGAGCATTCCCAGCATGGATGGGCTTAAGAGTTAACCCAGAAGTATATGACAGACATTTGGCAGCTTACCCTATGGATTCGGATCGAATGGGGGCTACTTTTTTACCTGAATATGAGCATTATGATTGGGGAATTCCTCAAAAGTTTTATCCAGCATTCAATGATGGTATTAGAGAAGGGAGTAATTATAATCAATCATTTACATTGCCATTTAAAACGAGTCTTAAGGATAAAACTCAAACAACGAACATAAGTGAACGAAATACAATCATATACAGATATGGTGATTTGTTAATTATGTTAGCCGAAATATCTAATGAATTGGATAATGGTCAACAATTGGGCTATGTTACTGAATTACTTGACCGTGTCGGTCTTACTCCTCAAGTGGGATATAACGGAGGTCAAGATTCATTTAGAGAGGCGATAATGGCAGAATATAATTATGAATTATTAACCGAAGGACACGAATGGTTTAATAACCGTAGAAGAGGATACCAATGGTTTATGGACCATGTAATCAATCCACATAATAATTATGCGAAGAAAAATGCAGAAGATAAGATTCTTTCAACCGATGAAAACGCTGTAATGCACTTGGCTTTTCCTGCTGATGAAATAAGTGCAAACCCTGCAATAGACTAAGTTTTTGAGTTAGTTCTAAAGTAAAAGTTTGAGTTGATTTATATACTATAAGGCTCTTATTTCCGTCTTGCGGATAAGAGCCTTTTTTTTATACGAATCCCTGTATTAGTGCTATTATAATTACTGCACCAAACCTTGGTGCTATCCCGTGATTTTCTAAATACGTTAAATAAAGGGCGAGGTAAATTCCATAATTAACCTCACAATGCATACAATTTTAATGAGATGATTCATCCTTGAATTACCATTGAAAGTGATAAAAAAGATACAATGAAAAACAATTTTATAAGTTTAATAAAAAAATATACATGCTCTATTTTTATTTCTCTTACTATAGTGGCGCTTTTTGCTACTTGTAGTGACCTGAAACAGGAGGAGTCAATAATAGAAGAACAAGAAAATCTTACAGGTGTTATTGATTATGCTCCTGTATTTGAAAAGCTTAAAAAAGGGATTAACCAAGACGCAAGCATGGCTTTTTCTGGTGCGTATCCAAAAGTAATTCACGAACGTGCACATATGCAAGCTATAAGTGAGGCGGGTTTTGAATCAGTACGTATTTTCTTACCTTATTCTGCTGGTGGATTTAGTGAGTTTGAATCGAGAATTCAAGATGCACTTGATTATAATTTAGCAGTAGTTGTTTGTATGTGGGGGAAATGGGAAGCATGGATGGGTGGAACTGATGCTGATCTAAATGAATTTTCAAATAGATGGGCTGCCATTGCCAATGCATGGAAAAATAAGTTCTCAAATGATGTCGTATTTGAATTATTAAATGAACCATCGGGCATTGGTTTTAATTCTGAAAATAATACGCACAATGCGAATGTTATGAAACTATATAACGCTGGGGTGATTGCTATTCGAGAAGTAGATCCTGATAGGCCTATTCTAGTTGGTGCACCTGGATATAATGACTCAGAAATGATGGATCCATGGATTTCGGAAGAGCACCTTACTTATAGTTTAGGTGAAGGGAAAGGTTTTTTCGAAGATCCAAATATTGGTGTGGCTATTCATTATTATGCCCCTAGGCATGATGACGGTGGTAATTTTGCTATGTGGACAGCTTCTCTAAGTGGCAATTGGCAGTCATCAATTGATTATCATATAAACAAGGCAGTTGATTGGAAAGATACGTTTAGTACTGATATGCCGATTGTTGTAACAGAATGGGGAGCATGGATGTTTGAGGAACGAACCAGTTCAGCAGATCTTCCATTGTGGCTGGATTATCAGATGCAACATTTTGAAGAAAATGGTTTTGGTTCCATGTGGTATACAGGCATTCAAAACAACCAAAGACAGTTCGCTATTTTTGATTCGGAATTAGGATGGAATCAAGTGGTACTAGATGCAATTACAGGTGTTATACCACCAACGATTCCTGCAACTTCACAAGTTATGGACGCTGAATTTATAAGTTGGGGAAACCCACCTTCTTGGAAACTTAGCTCCAATAATGGAGTTACAAAGAATTTTGTCAGCGGAGCAAGTGCTTTGAGTGGAAGTAATTCCGTAAAACTGACAATTGAAAGTCCTACCGATTGTCAAATGTATCAGCAGAGTCTTGGTGTTGTAAATGATGAACCAGTAGCACCAGGAAGAACATTGCTGCACTTATTGCAAGGAGAAACATACAAAATAAGCTTTATGGCTAAGGCAGAAAGTGGAACAGGTCAGGTGAAGGTGATGCTGAAAGATGTTAATAATTTAGAAACGAAATATTACGAGAGTGATTTGATAGAAGTATCCACAACTTCAAATACGTATACCCTTTACTATACCCACACTGATGTTACAGCAATGGATGTACGTTTTGAGTTTGATATAGGTATTAAACAACAAACGTTGGTTTTGGATAAAGTCATCCTTATTCGTGAATAAATGAAAGACTATTTAATATCCAAATTGTATTGAAACATAATTAAAAAAATTAATTGAGAAATGATAAAATTATTAAAGAAAGTACTAGTTATAATTGTAATAGCTGTTTTTTTTACAAGCTGTGGGAAAGCAGAGAGTAATACCGTGAGCCCACCCAATATTATCTTCATTTTAGCTGATGATATGGGCTATGGCGATGCAGGGTGTTACGGTGACACAAATCTTGTTCCAACACCTAATATCGACAGATTGGCAAATGAAGGTGTAAGATTTACAGATGGATATGTAAGTGCTCCACTGTGTGCGCCGGCAAGGTATGGTCTGCTAACAGGAGTGTATCAACAAAAATTTGGTGTTCGATGGAATGTTGATGCTGCATTGGATTTGTCACAATATGGAATCGTAGAAACACCTGAAAATACACGTTTACGCAAACCAATAGAGATTATATCTGAACCTCTAGAAAGAGCGGGTTATGCTTCTGTAATGCTTGGAAAATGGAATCTAATGAAATATCCAACTACTACTTTTGATGAATCTTACTCTGTAATGCATTTTGTGGGTGATTATTTTCAAGATGAAAATGGAAATTATAAAGGTGTAGATGGTGAGCCATCGGAGCATGAGAAGAGTCGAGCTTTATGGGCTTCTGAAGATGAAGGTGGTGAGTACCTAACAGATAGAATAGGTAGACAAGCTGCGGAATACATTGATCGAAATAAAAAGAACCCATTCTTTATGTATGTAGCATTTAATGCGCCACATACGCCATTGCACGCAAAAACAGCACTTAAAAAACAAGTAGCACATTTGCCTACAGAAGCACAGAAATTGTATGGTGCTATGCAAATTTCTATGGATGAGAACATCGGAAAAATTTTAAATGCTTTAGATGAAAATGGCTTGACTGAAAACACCATAGTTGCCTTTTTGAGTGACAATGGTGCCACATTCGCGTATCCTGTAAATTGGCCAGCAGATTGGAAAAAAGAATTGTTGGGTAGTAATGGGATACTACGAGGACACAAAGCCCAAATGTATGAAGGAGGAATACGCATTCCTTTTATTATTCGTTATCCTAAAGTATTAAAAGCAGGGCAAGTATATACGGAGCCGGTAAGTGCACTTGATTTATATCCTACTTTCTGCGATGTAGCAGGTGCTAACCCAAATCATAAAAATGAGTTAGATGGGGTGAATTTGATCCCCTATTTACAAGGAGAGCAAACGGGGAGTCCACATGATATTTTGTATTGGTATGGTGCGAATAAAGGTGCGGTAAGGCAGGGTGATTACAAATACTACGATTACAAAGGTCAGGGCGAGTTGTATAATTTAGCCGATGATATTTCGGAATCGAATGATTTAAGCGATACAATGCCAGAAATCAAACAAGAATTAAAAGAGAAATACCAAGCCTTTATAGACAATTTACCTCCACCACTAAATCCGAATAGATACGATAGGTTTGTTCCTGATAAGCCTTAATATATAGGTGTCTAATGTGCGGGCATTCGCTTGGAAGTCGTTACTCCTAATTCAATCATTAGAATAATAATAATTAATAGGAACGTTTATAACATATTTAAAGATTCTGTATATTTGAATCTGCTTTTAAATAATGGTTAGCTTTACTTATATGATTCAAAAATTTAGATATTGTTATATTTTACTATTTGCTTTCTTTCTGGTTTGGAATAGCGCGTATACTCAGAACACTACTTTTCAAAAATTTGGATTAAATGAAGGATTAAGCAGTAGCAAGGTTTTTACAACAGTTGAAGATGATCTTGGCTTTTTGTGGGTAGCCACATACGCAGGAGTGGATAGGTTTGATGGTGTCAATTTTAAACACTACACGCTTCCCGGTTTTGAAAATATAAGGAAAGCTCGATTCTATCGTTTTTATCTAAAAAAGGACAATGAGAATCAAATTTGGCTTTTAGTAAGTAATGGATCGCTCTATAAATATTCAAAGAATCAGGATGAATTTTTACTTTTTCATAGTATAAAAAACAAGTTCGGAGATCCATTAATTTCAAATAATCTTCACGTTGATCATAATGGGAGATTCTGGATAGGCTGTAAGATAGGAGTTTGTGTGTTTGATACCCAGTCTTTAAAAACCGAATTATACGCCGGAATTACCGGTAGTGTTTATTCTGTAATTCAAGATGCTAAAAATAATTTTTACGTTGCAGGGGACAATGGAGTATTTGTTTTAAATGAAAACTATGAATTAGTTCACAATCTATTGGATGTTTCTCCTAGCCCTAATATAGGCATTAATGAAGGGAGAATCCGCTCTTTATTTGTAGATGAGAAGCACAACAGGCTATGGATGGGGACAGATGTAAAAGGCTTATGTGCATTTAATTTAGATGATTTCAAATTTATTTTACCTGCAGGTTTAGAAAAACATATCGGCTTAAATATAAGGGCCATTAAGCAGTATTCTCCCGAAAGTTTAATTGTGGGGATTGATGGGGTTGGCTTGTATATTTTAGATTTAAATGAACTTGTACCGATCGATAAATTTTCGTTTAAACAAGAAGCACTGCATAGCTTGAGTTCGAATTCAATTTTTGATATTTTTCAAAATAAGGATGGTATATTCTTTATTTCTACCTTTAGAGGAGGGCTAAATGCTTATAATCCGCATCAATTAAATATTCAGGGAATGAGTCAAATTCCAGGAGAAATTAACTCACTGGAAAACAATAATATTTTATCGATATGTGAAGTATCGAACGAGGTGATTGGGTTTGGAACTGCTAAAGGAGTCAGTCTGTGGAATAAAAGCAACAATAGCTGGAAACACTTGTCTGAAATTGCCAATAAAAATAACATATTAAGTAGTTTCGTTCATGCGGTTGCTGTTGATCATGAAGGTAATCTTTGGTCTTCATCCTATACAGATTATATTACGAGGTATAATTTGACCAATAAAGGGCAATATCTTATATCGGATAAAATTCCATCAGAATACAATTCAGGGGAAATCCATAGCATATTTCCTATGAATCGTAATTTAATTTATTTTGCTAATAGGGCAAATGGGGTCATGTCATATACATTATCTAACGGAACAACGCAGCTCTTTCCTATAGTTGACATAAGTGTAATTACACCTCTTTCTGATGAGAAACTGGCCCTAGGTGGTTCAAACGGCTTAATGATTTTAGATGCGCAAACTGCTAAAATAGAGACACCCGATTTTATCAATGCGTCCATGCTCAACGAGCAAATAGTAAACTCCTTATTTGTGGATGCCCAAATGCAATTGTGGGTTGGTACTGCAAATTTAGGTGTTTTTGTAGTTAATTTCAAAAAGAAGACCATCGAGCAGATCTCGAATACCAACGGTTTGCCTTCAAACTTCATCTTTTCAATTGTTGAGGCGGATTCATATATATGGGTAAGCACAAATAAAGGAATTTCAAGAATTGATAAAGAAAGAAGTATTTATACGCTGTTTGAATCTGATGGACTTATTTCTACTGATTTTAATAAAAATGCTGCCATCAGAGCTTCGGATGGTAAATTGTATTTTGGAACCAATAAAGGAGTTATTTATTTTGATCCCAGAAATATAAAACCTGTTAATTCTCAGAAGTCACTGGTCTTAACGGATTTCTATATCGACCATAAACTTACCCTAGCAGGGAATGACTCCCCTTTAAAACAAACCATAAATTCAACCAAAAATATTGAATTAAAATATTCTCAAAACTCCTTTGCCTTAGGTTTTAGTACCATCGATTTTATACACCCAGGAATTGGTACCTTAGAATGGAAATTGGAAGGGTTTGACAGCAACTGGATCTCTTATAATAAAACTGACAGGATAAATTATACCAACCTCAGCCCGGATACATATGTTCTTAAATTAAGAATTGTAAACGAAAAAGCGGAATTATTGACAGCAGGAAAACAAATTAAGTTTGTTGTGAAGCCTCCTTTTTGGAGGAGCTTTTGGGCATATTTAATATATGCAATTATAATACTCCTTTTAACGTATGTAATTTTCTATTTTGGACAACTAAAAATGGAATCTAAGAAATCAGAAGAGCGGTTAAATTTTTTAATTAATACGGCGCATGAAATAAAAACTCCACTCACGTTGATTAAGGCACCTCTTCAAGATATTTTAAAAAATGAGAACTTTAATTCTAATGTAAAACAGAATTTGAATATAGCCCTTCGAAGTGCTGATAAATTGCAAAAACAAATGCTTCAATTCCTTGATTTTCGAAAAATTAAAGTTCAGCGAAAATCATTATTGACAGAAAATATAGATATGTTACTTTTTATTCAGGAAAAAATGCTAGCATTTAAAGTACTGTGTAAAAGGAAAGATATCCATTTCACATTTAATACTGCTGTTTCTGAATTTCATATTAGAAACGACCGAAAAATTATTGATGTGGTTGTCAGTAACCTCATTTCGAATGCCATTAAATACACAAAAGAAAAGGGAAAAATAAGTATAGACATGCTTGTAAAGGATAAAGTATGTGAGATATCTGTAAAAGATACTGGTATTGGAATTCCGAAATCACAACAAAAAAAAATATTTAATTTGTTTTATCGTGCTCCTGAAGTGCTTGATACTGGAATTACCGGTAGTGGTGTAGGGCTTGTATTGGCATTTGATTTAGCAAAAACAATTAAAGGGAAGGTATTCCTTGCGGAAAGCTCTGTCAAGGGATCTACCTTTATATTTTCTTTTCCTTATGAAGTAGCCAACACAACAATTGAAACTGAAAAAGAGTTGATTGAGCAAGGACTGGCTGAAGATTCAAATCTATCGGTGAATAGGACCAAATTACTTTTTGTTGAAGACGATGATGATTTGCGCAAATACAGTAAATCAAAACTTCAAGAGAACTATCATATCCTAACGGCATCAGATGGAAAGTCAGCCCTAGAACTGGTGAAGAAAAATATGCCAGATATTATTATCACGGATATATCCATGCCTAAAATGAACGGGCGTCAATTGTGTATGAACATAAAGAGCAATATCGATACCTGTCATATCCCCGTAATTCTTTTGACAGGGCTTACTTCAAAAGAAAATATAATTCAAGGTCTAGAAAGTGGCGCGGATGAGTACATAACAAAACCAGTTGAATTTGATGTATTGACAAAGAAAATTGATAGCCTTCTAGAAAATCGTCAGATGTTAAAAAGAAAATTCTTGCAACTGGATGAGGATGATGATTTTGAGTTGTCAAATGAACTGGACAAGTCATTTATAGATGAAATCAGCCAATACATAGAAAAAAATATCAGTGACCCAGAATTATCAGTGTATGATTTATACGAAATATCGGGAATGAGTCGTACCCCTTTTTATCACAAATTAAAATCCTTAGTTGATTTATCTCCATCGGAATATATAAGATCAATTAGACTCAAAAAAGCAAGAACGTTATTAAAAAACAGAAATAATAATATTAGTGAGGTGGCCTATTCTGTAGGATTTTCAAATCCAAAATATTTTAGTACCAGTTTTAAAAAATATTTTGGACAAAGCCCGTCAGCATTCGTGACTGAAATTAGGGAATTACATTAATTGATGTAGCAAAAGAAGGGACTGAATTATATGGATTCGTAGGCATAAACGGAATACTAAGAGAGATAGCTGTATGATTGAGAGTTCTGAGATTTTTTATACGTATTCAGCCTGGTTTTTATCGAATGTAAATGAAAACTCGCTGCAATAAATAAAATTTAATTATAATAAAGATGTCAAAATTATTTACCCTTCAAGGGAAACTTCAAAATTATGCTTGGGGTGGTTCAACATATATACCAAATTTGTTGGGAATTGAATCTAATAGTGAGAAATATGCTGAATATTGGTTGGGAGCTCATGTAAAAGCCCCTTCTGTATTGTCTACTCCAGATGGTAAGCAACCGTTGGATGTTTATTTAAATGCAAATCTTTCTAAAAGTTTAGGAGTTGACATTGCAGAAAAGTTTGGGAGGTTGCCATTTTTGTTTAAAGTATTGGATGTGAATGACATGTTGTCCATCCAAGTACATCCTAGTAAATTGGAAGCTGAAAAAGGCTTTAGCATTGAAAATGAAAAGGGAATTGCTCTGAATGCTCCCCATAGAAATTATAAAGACGATAACCATAAACCAGAAATTATGGTTGCACTAAGTGAATTTTGGTTGTTGCATGGGTTTTTAGCTGAAAATTTATTGACGCAGCGACTTAAAAATACGCCTGAATTTGTTGGTTTACTTTCCGTTTTTGAAGAAGAAGGATTTTTGGGTTTGTATAAATGCGTTATGGAACAATCCGTAGCAGAAAGCAATCAGTTATTACGACCGTTAATCGATCGAATACTGCCATTGTATCAGGAAGGGAAGTTGCACAAAACAAGTCCCGATTACTGGGCGGCTAAGGCTGTAGATATGGCAGTTGATACAACCGTTTTGGACAAGGGAATTTATTCTATTTATTTTTTCAATATTGTCAAGGCAACTAAAGGAGAAGCCATTTTTCAAGATGCTGGTATCCCTCACGCCTATCTAGAAGGTCAAAATATGGAATTGATGGCCAATTCCGATAATGTATTACGAGGAGGTTTAACGCCTAAGCACGTGGATGTTACTGAGCTACTAAAACACATGAATTTTGAAGAGACCATTCCGTCTATTATTTTAGGAGCGTTGCAAAAGGATGGTTTGGAAAGAATTTATAAGTGCCCTGTGCCAGATTTTGAGCTAAGCCAAATTACACTTTCAATGGCTGATTTGTATAAGTCCAAAGCGAAATCTGCCCAAATTCTGATAATAATTGAAGGTGAGGTGGTTATTGTTGAAGGAAATACCACCTTAGTTCTTGACAAAGGAGAAGCTGCTTTTTTAATGGCTGAAAGTGAGTATCAAATAACTACACCTTCCTCTGCTACTATTTATAAAGCAACAGTGCCATGTTCTTAGCCGGTTAAAAGTGAAATTTAAAAGGAGGCATTCTAAGAAGTAGATGTGGTGTTTTTTTAAGTATGGAAATACTACATTTTCTCGAATACTGTTTTTAAGATGGTTTTACAACTGAATACAAAATTATCTGACTTTTATTGCAAGTCCATAATGCAAGAATTTACGGGAATGACAACCATCATAAATAAATGAAACGAACTTTTATATATTTGAAATAGAATATCTCCATCATAATTTTTTTGTGTATGCATAGAGAAGAGGTTTATTCACCTTATATGGATAAATTGAGGAGCATATGTGGATCTAATAGTAACATATAAGTGATTTGTAATTAATATGATGAGAAAAACAATTAGTATCATATTTAATCTGTTGATTTTAATTTTAATTGTTGGCTGTGAATCAAACGATATGAAATTTGATTCCAAAAAGTGGACAGCAATTGAAAATGGATTATATGGAGAGAATTTTAGAAAGAAAATGCTTAATGATTTGATTTTTAATACACTCAATTTCGGGAGTAGATATGGTATAAATAGAAAAGAAGTGATAAAACTAATAGGAGAACCTGACTTTATCGATGATTGCGGAAATGATTATGAAACTTATCGTGTCGAGGAAAAAATCGGATTTATTGACCCAAATGGATATACTTTTCTAAAACTGGAATACGATAAAGATTCAGTTCTGATTTTCTGGAAAATTGAGAACACAAGATTTAGAGAATGATAAGTACTACATATAACAATGTACATAAAAAATAGTTTCATTTAATAATATAGAATGTTTCTAAAACATAAAACACATACATTTAATCAACGAAAAATTGAACTAACCAAAACCCAACGTTGATTATAGTTAACTGTTGTAGTACATAACCGAAAAAAATATAAAAAAGAAAATTAAGATTGCTTTAATCTGTATAGCTATTATTTTAGGAGTTGATTTCATTTTAGGAAAATTGGGGTATTTCAAAGTTTATGATAATCCGACAACGGCAAATGAACCAAATTTAAGAATGAATTCTTTTCAAATAGTTTCAAATTTAAAAGAACCTTCTATTGGAGATTTTATTATTTATAATTACAATGATAATTTACTAGGTGAACACACAAGAGTTCATAGACTTTGTGCGTTTGAAAATGATACTATAGAACTTCGAAATGGAACATTATTTATTAATAATATAAATTTCGATGAAAATTTAAATTTAGTTCAACTTTATAAAATAAATAAATTTGATTTTGACCAACTAAATGAAGACAAAATCATCAATGAAAGTGTTTTTGGAACACAAATTCATAAAGACACTTTTCTGATTGGAATTGAAAAAGTTATTGCGAAAAAATACAAGCTAGAATCAAAACGGTTTGTTAGTCCAAAAAGCAACATTAACAAAAGCATTCAGGAAATATATAATGAAGATTGGACGCTCAATGATTTTGGCGCTTTGGTTATTCCTAAAAACAAAATTTTCGTTATTGGAGATAATAGAGATTATTCTGATGATTCAAGATTAATTGGGCTAATTGATAAAAATGCTATTGTTGGAACTATATTGAATAAATAACACGCCCACAACAATGCATCCCCTAAATTGCAAATCCAGAGATATAGAATGATTCTAATACCAAAAAATCTTAATTATAACCAACAAATATTTACGTTTACCAAAACTCAACGTTGGTTATTCTAAACCGTTGGGCAACATTAATGAAAAATTTGCTGCAAAATATAATTCTAGGTTTAATTCTAATTTCTTGTAATTGCAAAGAGAGTAAAATACCTCTGCCAATAATAAACGATTCCATACCACAAAGTAAATCCCTACTCAATGTAAATAAAATGTTAGAAGGGGGATATTTACTAATTGGAATTACTAAACTTGGAGAAGATTTTAATATTAAGAATTTAGACAAGAAAGATGACGAATACCTATCCAAATATATTAGATTCATTGATTCAACAGAAAATAAACAAACATTAGATATTGAAGAAATAATAGAAATAGAAGAATCTCCTAATAACCCCACAAAACTGACTACACAAACCCTCAAGGAGTTAAAATACGTTGAAAGTACTAATCTGAAAATTTACGTAGATACAAACCAAGTTTTAAATATGCCTAATTACAAAGATAATTTAGAGCTAAATAAGGAAATTAAAAAAGGAACGAAAAGTTTTGATGAATATTCAAATGCAATTAAAGATTCGTATGCAAAATATTACAAACCTTCAAAAAACTTAAAACAATCATACACAGTCTTAATTTATAATAAATCAGATTCGATAATTCAGATAGAGACAAAAGAAGGTTGGCTATATATGATTCAAGAGGCAAAAGATAATAAGGGAAATTGGAAACCGATTGAATATTATAATCCACACACTTTTTGTGGAAACAGTTTTGGATTTAGTTATTTATTGCCAAATCATTATGCTATTTCAAAAATATACAAATACACTGGAGTTTTTAAGACAAAGATGAGATTGAAGTTTACAACAAATTCAAATGTTTATTATTCTAATGAATTCATGGGGGAAATAAATTTAGAACAATTTGATATACCTTATAGAATCAATGAAAAACCAATAAACGTTAAAAGATACTTCTTCTTCAATAACTAACTGAAATAAACGTAGCCCAACACGGTATAAGTTTTATGCTTAAATTAGTACAAAAACTGAAACAACAACACTTTAAAAATTAATTTGAAACGGTATGACAATTTTAAGTTCCAAACCACACAAGTCTTATACAAGACCGTTGTACACAGCTAAACAAAAAATGATATGAAAATTAAATTTCTTATTTTGATTATTTCAACAATTCTAATTTTTGGATGTAATGAGAAAAAGACTCAAAATGAAAATTCTGATACTATTGAAAAAAGGATTGCAGAAAAAATTGCAAAACACGTAATAGAAAATGACTCTCTAAAGATGTATAAATATTCTGGAGAAGTTTTGTTGCATATTATATCGGAGAAATTAAACGAAGAAAACTATAAGACATACGTTTCAATAAATGGTTTGAAACCAAAATCGACTGAATTTAAGGGGGAAAAACTGAATATAGAAGGATTCAATACCGTTATATACTATTCTAAATCAAAAGCTGAATTTAATTTGCCTGAATCGTTTTTTGTGGCTGATTCTAAAAGCTGGAATTTTTTGTCGGAATTTATGGGGAATGATATAATGTTAAGTCAGCTAAAATTTGTTATGTCAAATGAAGAAAACGGAATTGACGAACTGAATGAAATTGATTTTTAAATAAAAATGCGTTGGACAACACAGTAAAAAAACATCCTCAATGAAAAGAAAGAAGGGAATAGGAGTTTTAATTATTTTATTGGGAGTTTTAATACTTCTATATAAAGACGATGGTTTTTATGGCTGGGGAGGATATGTGGACAATTCTTTGGAAAACATAATTATAAGTTTGATTATAATTATTATTGGAGTGTTAATCGTGAAAAAAAGTAAGAAAACTAATTAATAAAATAGCATATTTAAATAAACGAAAAATGGATCTAACCAAACCACAACGTTGGTTATTCTAAACCGTTGTACAATAGTATGAAAAAGATAAAACTGATAATTATTTTAACAACTGTTTCATTGATTTTCGGTTGTAATCAAAGGAAAAATTTAAACAATGAAAAAGTAGAAATCCATATTGATTCTATGGGGTTAAAAATTGTTAAAAAAAATAAAAAATCAAATTCCGAACTAATTTCATTTTTAGAAAATCCGATTGATTTAATTGATTATAAAAATCAGAAGAAAAATTGGACTTCATCTGGATTTAATGGTTTTTCATACTATTATTCACCTCAAAAAAGAGATTCTATTTACTATGCATATACTTATCCAAATGACAACGAAAATCCAATGCGTTTTGATAAAATTATAGTTTTCAAATATGGAGAAAATAAACAAATTTATAATGATAATACAGAGAGATTGATTGGAATGAATATTTTCAGTAATGACTCATTGCTTGGGAAAGCAAATTTAATTGGATTGACTACTTCAAGGATCAAATCAAGATTTGGAGAAAGTGAATTATCAACTAGTGATAAATTGATTTACATAAATGAGAATAAAATCATTCTTTTAAAAATTGAGAATAACAAAGTAGCCTCTTTTAAATATTTAAAACTAAATACAAATAATATTGATAAAGAATTGATTGAACAGATTGAAAATTAAGATTGTACAATACATCCTTAAACTTAGTCTGTGATTTCTTGCAACTTGAACAAAATTCCTTTTGCAACAGGCTACAAGGTTGTCTTTATTATGGTTATACGGGTGTTAGCAAACAGTTGATAAATAATAATCGAAGCACTAACGAATAGTAAACAAATTTGTTTACTATTCGTTAATTTTGTACCTTTGAATATAAATCGTAATTATGTTACCACAATTAACAAAAATAAAAGGAGTTCATCCAGGTGCTATTTTAAGAAGAGAATTAAAAATTCAAAACTTAAAAAGTAGTGATTTGGCTATTTGTATTGACGAACATAAACAAACTATTAGTGCTATACTTAATAAAAGAAGAAGCATTAATCCTAAACTCTCTATAAAACTATCGAAACAATTTAATGTAGATAATGATTATTTCATGCTATTACAATCGAGCTATGATGTAAAAGTAGCAGCTGAATTAGAAAATAATATTACACCTGATATTAATAATATTAGAAGAGTTATATTTTGGGATACAACTTTTGATAAAATTGATTGGAATAAAAATAAAAGAGCTGTTATAAAAAGAATTTTAGAAAGAGGAAATAGTACTGAAATTAATGAAATAGTTTCATTCTACGGTAAGAAAATAATTACCAATGAAATTAAATCAATAAATGGTAGTCGTTTACCTTCTTATAAGAAAAATATTAAGGAATACAATTTAATCTAATTATAGTGAAATTATATTTAAATACAGTTTCTGATTTTCTTTGGAATTCTCTTAAACAATTAATGTCAATGAAAGAGTTTGATTCTTTTAGAATAGTTGGCGGTACATCATTAAGTCTTCAACTAGGTCATAGAGAATCTATTGATATAGATTTATTTTCAGATACTGAATATGGCAGCCTTGATTTTAATATACTTGAAGAAGCTTTATTAAAGAAATTTCCTTTCGTCGAGTTACCTATTGTGAAAGATGTGGGAATGGGAAAATCATACTTCATAGGTAATAATAATAAAGACTTGGTAAAATTAGATTTATATTACACCGAACCATTTGTTTTTCCTTGTATTATTGAACAAAATATTAGATTTTCTAGTATTGAAGAAGTAGCTGCAATGAAGTTTGAAGTAATCGGAGAGGGTGGTCGAAAAAAAGATTTCTGGGATGTTCACGAGTTATTAGAAACATATTCCTTAGATGAAATGTTAAACTTTTATATAAAAAGAAATCCTTATGGTCATTCTAAAGAAGAATTATTAGTTAAAATTATTGATTTTTCTGTTGCTGAATATGAATTTACACCAAACTGTTATAATGACAAAGATTGGGAAATAATAAAACTAGATCTTGAATATTTAGTTAAAAAGTAAATCCGATTTGCTAACAATGTATAAAAACATAAGGCAATTTTGCTTAGCTCAAAGTTCAGTGCTTTTATCCGCCCTACGATTTCTTATACTAACGTTAACAATCATAGTCTATGAAAAAATATGTTTTATTAATAATAACATTTGTTCTACTGAGTTGTAAAAACGAAAAACTTAAGCCTTTACCATTAGATCAGAAATATATTGTAAACTCAAGAGCATTAGAACTTTATAATAAAGCTTTAAACGAAATTCATTTTAAGAAAAATAAAAAAGCAATAAACCTTTTAGAACAAGCGATTGATATTGATAATAGATTTACCGCAGCTTATCAAGAAGCTGTTAGTTTACATGTACAAAAGAAGATGTATAATAAAGCGCTATTAAAAAACAAAAAATTAATTGAGTTATATCCAACAAGCCTTTACTATTTGGCACAAAGGGGACTCTTATTCGAAATTTTACACTACAAAATCAAGGCGGAAAGTAATTATTCTCAAGCGAGAAAATTACTTTCTGAGAATGAAAACTATTATTGGAAAAAATATGATTCAGTAGGATTTTCGTTAATGTTAATTGAAATTGGAGATAGTTTAAGAGGTCGAAAATTAATAGATTTAATAATTGAAAAAAAATCTAATAATGGGTTTCCTGAAAAAGACTTAAGAGAATTTCAACGAAAAACACGAGGAGAAATTTTAAGTTTCATAAAAAAAAGTAGAGATTCAATAGAATCTAAATTGACAAATAGTGTAGAGATTGAAAATATAATTGAAGGTAGAAATTAAAACGTTTGCTAACACCTCATAAAATATATGCTTAAATTTGAACTAACCAAAACATAACCTTGGTTATTCTAAACCGTTGTACTGCATTACGAAAAGATGAAAAAATCAATAGAAATATTATTTTTGATAATTGTTTTTGGATTTATGAGTTGTTCAAGTTCATTCATTCAGAAAACGAGAAATAAGAAGATCAATTTGATTAATTTGAGTGATTCTTCACAGAAAATCGGATTTAAAAATGATCTAATAATTGCTCTATTTGACACAAATGATTTAATTCCATTATTGGAAAAAGATAATGAGGAATTTCCGAGCCAAAAGACGAGATTAATGATTGACAATTTAAAATCGCTTAAAACGGATTTGATATTCAATGAAAAAGAGAATAAAGGTCTGATAGATTTTCAGATGTTTGAAATTTTATTTCATAATTTGCTTAAAGATGGAAAAGCTGAAATTATATTAAAAGAGAATAAACTAAAATTGAGTAAAATAAAATATACTTTCATCCAAGACAAACTAGGTGGAGAAGATGGATATTTCAGTTTAGAAAATGGAACAGAAATTTATAGAGTATTATTAGCTTTAGGAGAATAAAAAACGCATTTCAAAACACCGTATAAAATTTATGCTTAAATTTTAAAAAAAATGAAACGACAAAAATTTTAACAAACCTATTTGCTACAACCGAAAAATATCAGATTTACCAGTCGCATAAATCTTATGAAAACACGTTGAATAATATTCCGAAAATGAAAAAGATAACAATATTAATATTCTTGATTTTAATATCAATTTCTTGTAAATCACAAGATAGAAAAGTAGAAAAAATATTTAATGAATGCTATTTTAGTTCAATGCCAAATCAAGGAAAAGAATTAAAACAGTATCATAAGGAATATGAATCACTTCTCATTTCAAATGGTATTTTAATTGATAATTCTGGAGTAAGTTATTACAATCTATTCAAGAAAATTATGAGGTCTGAAATTACAGATACAAAGACAAATTTTTCGTTTATAGATTCAATAAATAAATTAAGTTACATTGATTTAATTCATTATAATCAAAACTGTACAGACAAAATTAAATCCCTTGATATTTATAAAAAATCAAATACATATAGATTTGAAAAGGCAATGGATTCATTAAAAGCCCCTTATAATGACCAAATCAAAATGATGGATGGAATTATTAGATCACTCAACGAAAAGGACTTTGAATTAGATTTTTATAAAATAAGAGCCCTGTTAGTTATGGAAAGAATGCATTCAATTCCAGAATTATTTGAGGAAAAAGTTTATCCAGAAATACAGTTGAAAACGGCATTTAAAGTTATTCTTAACAAAAATAATGAGATTGTTTTTAACGGAGAAAAAGTTTCAAACGATAATTTGGATATCCTTGTTGAAAACTACTTGAGAAACGAAAGAACAAATTCATTAATTATTATAGATACTTATCGAGATGTAAAATATGGAGATTATGTGAAATTCATCGAATCATTTGAATTTGTATTTAGTAAATTAAGAAATGAATTATCAAAAGTAAAGTTCCATAAACTATTTGAGAATCTAACAGAGAATGAAAAAGAAATAATAGACAAAGAATATTCTTTTGAGATTAAAGAGAATACTCCAAAGTAAAAAATACATTGCCCAACATCGCATAAAATTTATGCTCACATTTAACTAAATAACAAACCTACAAACATTAAACCAACGATTTGCTACCACAAAAAAACAGATTTTCCAGTCGCACAAACCTTAAACAAACACGCTGTAACATATTATGAAAAAGAATTATATTAAAATACTAATCGTGCTTATTGTATTATTCGGAATTTATAAAATCATTGGCTTCGCTGGGTTTTTTAAAGGATACAATAATGCCTCAACTGCAAATGAGCCAAATTTAAAAATAAACACAGGAATAATTGTTTCTAATTTGGTTAAACCGAAAAATGGAGATTTTATTTGTTATAACTATACGAATGAAATATTTGGAGGAATTCGAGTTCACCGACTAATGGGAATTGAAAACGACACCATTGAGATTAAACTAGGACAAATGTTTATCAACAATAATAATGTTGACCATAATTTAAATCTAATGCATATGTATTCAGTGGATTCTATAAAATTTAAGAGTTTAAAAAAAGATGGGTACATTAATGATAATATGATAAGTCTCCCTATTTTCCCAAATAAATATGTTTTTGGAATTGAAGATAAAGTTGCGAAAGAATATAGCTTGGCAGATTTTAGAATTATTGACAGTTTTGGAATTGGAGGTGACTATATTTATGAAGAGTTTAATAAAAGTTGGAATAAAGATAATTTCGGAAAATTGATAATTCCTAAGGATAAATATTTTGTTATAGGTGACAACAGAGACAATTCTGAAGATTCAAGATATATTGGATTAATTGATGATAAAGATTTTGTAGGAGTTGTAATTAAATATTAAGGTGCTACAACAGATCCAAAAATTTATACTTACTTTTAAACTAAGTAACAAACCGTTGTAAATCATTTGAAAAAAGTAATCTACATATTAATTCTTATTTTATTTTTTAACTCTTGTCAAAAAGCAGTAAAAAAAGAGTATTCATACATGGGGATGAGAGAAATCGGAAAGGAAATAATTGAAATCAATTTAGATTCGCTTTCTAATTTTAACAATTTACTAACCGCAATAGATAAAGTAAACTGCAATAATAAAATTGCAATAATAAAGTTTGAAACAAATAGTTCTATATTTAAAATACAGCCATTAAATTTTTGCTCAGAAAATCCACCAATTTGGTGTTATTCAATGAGAGATGTTATCTATTTAACTTCCGATTCTATAACTGTGAGTTATGATTTAAAGTATAATATAGATAGTTTAAAACCTGTTTTAAAACGACACTTGAGAAATATAGAAAACAATGCAAATTATCCCAAGAAAGGAAAAATAGGGTTTTTAAGTTTCCATATTGACAGCACTAAAAATATAAGTCACACAAAAAATCTATTGCTAAAAATTATAACTGATTTTAATGAAATGGATAATGATTCCTTGCACTTAAATGTTCTGTTCGAAAATCATGGTATAATAGAAGTAATTGAATAAAAAGTATTTCACAATAACGCATAACCAAAATTGCTAAATCCAGAGATATAGAATGATTCTAAGACACAAATATCTTAATTTTAACCAACTAATAATTGCGTTTACCAAAGCGAAACCTTAATTATACGATACCGTTACAAACAATTAAACACGAAAATTATTATGAAAAGAATCACATTAGTTTTTGCATTAGCAATTTTACTAATCAATTTCAATGCAAGAGGTCAAGAAAAAGGAGCTATATTTGGAATTAAAGCGGGTATTAATTATGCAAACTTCATCTTAGGAAAAGATATTCCTTCAGAATTTCCAGCAGATTTTAATGGAAAAATTGGTTTCCATTTTGGAGCTTTCTTAAAGTTAAGATTAACAGATGATTTAAAGTTAAAACCTGAGTTACTTTTTTCAACGCAAGGAGCAGAATACGAACTCAATTTAGATTCATTTATAATAGGCCCTCATGTAGACCCTTCATTTCAGAATGTTTTTAAAGCGGACATCAAAGAAAATTTAATTTTGCTTCCAATTATGTTAGATTATTGCCTCAATGAAAACTTCGATATTGAATTTGGGCCACAACTAGGCCTTGTTATTAGTCACGACATCTCCCATAACAATGCGATTTTATATTATGAAACTAGAGATTATGATAAATTTGAGATTGGACTAAATGTAGGATTAGGATATACTTTTACTGAAAATTATCGCATTGGAGCAAGGTACAATTACGGAATATTGGAAAGAAATAATCAAAAAAGTGCTGTTTTTCAAATCGGATTAGAATATAAAATGAAATAACTGTTTGCAACTCCTCATATAATTTATATTCAAACTAGTAAATAAAAAAACATTTTTATAAACCGATATACTCCTACCGTAGCATCTTCGATTTTCCAGTCATACAAACCATAGAAAAACACGTTACTACATATTTGAAAACAGGAACTTGAGATTAATAATTTACATATCAATTTTTACTTTTTTCCTCCTTGGATGTTCAAATCCAATGCAGCATTTAATTGTCGTGGAAAATGACTATGAAATTGATTTGACTGAATTAGATGCTGTGCGTGAAAATCTCAACGGATTTTGGATACCTGAAAATCACATTGATTCTGAAAATATACTTTGGTTGGATTTTCATAAAAAGAAAAACTCTGCAACTTGGGAAATTATCCCATATACGGAAGAAATTAAACGAACTGAATCGTTTCCTCTAAAAACTTGTCCGACTTTTGCTGGATTAATAAAATTGAATGGAAAAGTCCAAATTGAGTTTGTTGGCTTAGGAGGTTCAGACACAACTGAAATTGAATACTTATATAAAACAAAATTTAAAATAGAAGGGATAACATATTTGAGACATAAAGGTTATGATTTTTTAAAATCGTGGAATGTTCACGGAAATGAAATTGAAAAATAAAATACGTGTGGCAATAACTACGTGTTCATTCGGTGCATAGCGCCTAGCATGAGTATAGTGTTGACTATACCGACTCAAAAGATGATGTTATGTGGTTTGCTTGCGCTTAATTAAGTGACAGTTTAGCTGTTTAACAGTTTAAAAGTAGGGGATAGGCACGAAATAATAAATAAACTGACATTTTTAAAACGTATTGCATATTAACAAGCGTTCTTACTAATGTTTTAATTCATACCCATTTTACTTATTGTTAATTGTCAGTAAATAAATGTTTTTAGAGTCTGCGTATAACATAGATTTATGTACTTTTGAAATGCGAGGTACTTTAAATAACCTTTTAATAAATACGTTTATTAATAATGCCCATGAATTGTAGATATAATGGAGTTACCGTTAAGTTTTAGGTGTCTATTGTGGATATACAGGTGTTGTGTAGTATTAGAAAAATCACCAAATTGAAAGTGATAATGTGCAAATTGAGATTATGTGTTTTCTAAAGGTCTTCTATGGAAATGCGAATGGAATTGAATGACTTTTTGAAAAATAATTAAAAGTGAATCGCCAAACGGGAGATTGAAATGAATAAAAAAATAAAATGTTACACGTCAATAACTCACCCCATGAGTGACGCAGCCTCTACTCTTATTTAGTAACACTGTTAGTAAAAACATAAACATACCATTTACTAAAACATAAAAAAATTTGGAATAATCATTCCAAAATACGTATGTTTGCAGCATGACTAAAAAAGATGCCATAATAAATGCTGCTCTTAAGCTTCTTGTTGAAAAAGGAGTTCATAATACTCCTATGTCCGAAATTGCAAAGACTGCAGGCACTGGGATGGGAACTATTTATAACCATTTTCCTAATAAGGATTTATTAATTAATACTATTTATATTAAGATCAAAGAGGAAGAGGCGTCTTTATTTATAGATGTTGAAACTGATAAGCCTTTCAAAACGCAATTTGAGAATTACTTTACTGTGCTTATTGAGCTTTTTATTAATAATCCTTCCTATTTCAAATTTATAGAGCAACTACAAGCTTCTCCGATTATCACAAAGGAAAACAGAGTTAAAGGAGGAGAATCAGTAGAATTAGTTGCCATACTTTTGAAAAAAGGACAGCAGGACAGAATCATAAAAAATATTGACATTGACGAATTATTGATGTTTATAGGTGGAGCTATTTCGGCTTATTTAAGGTGGTATTTTAACAAACCCAAAAAGAAACAGGCACATATTAAAAACCAAATTGAAATGGTTTGGGATGCAATTAAGGCATAAAAAGTTTTATCGATAAACTGGAATGAACATTCACTCTAAAAAATAAAATGTATGATAGATTTAAAATTTGAAAGAAAAATTAACAAACCAATTGATGATGTATGGAAAGTTGTAACCGATGAGTTTTCAAGTGCGCATAAATGGGCAACGGGAACTACTATCTCCAGGAAAGGTGAAACGTATGAAGATTTTGACAGAGTTTGTGAAACAGAAACAGGAAGACTGATGGACAAAATAACAAAGATTGACAACGAAAATCATTTGCTTGAATTTTCGGTAAAAGGTTTACCATTTTTTGTCCGTTCGGTTGTGAGTACTTGGAAACTTCATAAGATTTCAAGCACTCAAACAAAAATTATTATTGGACCTCGAATCGAAGTGATGCCCGTCATAGGTACCATTATGCAAGTTCCAATGAAAATTGCATTTAAAAAACTATATCCTGGCTTGCTTGATGATTTAGCAATCTATGTTGAAACAGGTAAACCATCACCTAGAAAGCAAAAGGAGGTTGACTGTAGAAAATAATTGTAAGTTTAATGCTTGATTTGTAATGTTAGACTTTAGTGAATAAGGAATCTATTGAGAAGTTGAAGAGGTATAAGTTTAAAGAAATAATGCTACAAAAAAATCAATAAAAAAAAATGCAGATTGGTATGTATTCAAATATCGTTACATTTATTGAAAATAAAAGGGACAATGAGGTTGGGGCATTTAATTTCTGCAACTTTTCTTATTGGGAACGTTATATGTAATATAAACTAAAAATAGAAATGAAAAAAAGAAAAATATTCTTCAGCATATTAACCGCTCTTGTTTTAATGATATCAATATTCCTCTATATAAATAAGGATAAATTTGTCTATGTAGGGTCAGTAGATATTATTGAAGTTGATTGTAGTAAAAAACGTCAAATTTTAAGCGAAGTTTATGAAAGTGATCAAAGAATTAGAAAGTCAAATGAACTCATCAAATACGCTAAAGAAGATCATAGGAATCAAGAATTAGTAATTAGCATTATTGAAAAGTGTGGTATGCCAACATTAAATGAAGTGACTCAAAAACATATGAATGCAATATGGTTGGGGCTACAACATTCTACTAAGAAGCATAGGAAAAAGTACTTTCCAAAGATAGAGGAAGCAGTAAAAAATGGAGATTTGTCTAAACAGCAATATGCATTGATGAAAGATAGGATCTTAATGGATGAGGGTAAACCTCAAATATATGGTTCACAGATAAAAAACGGCAAGTTGTATAAGTTAGAAAATCCTGAAACTGTAAACGAAAGAAGAAAGGAAATGGGAATGGGGACAATAGAGTATTATTTAAGGACTCATTTCAACATTGAGTTTAATCCGAAT
>Ga0209292_1000396_pt1 | contig 58409 bp, 54 predicted proteins | sample GOMGulsemesocosm_2_FD_184634 | JGI IMG/M metagenome (GOLD analysis project Ga0209292, IMG submission 184634) | Methane-oxidizing microbial communities from mesocosms in the Gulf of Mexico - GOM9C Gulf of Mexico (SPAdes) (version 2) | ecosystem: Environmental > Aquatic > Marine > Cold seeps... | reverse complement strand
GCATGTTTAAGAACGTCGTGATCACGCGCTTCAACTTCTTCCAGAATGATGGTATCGAATTGGCCTGGAGTTTTCAGGTCATCGCTCGTTACCGGACTAACGTGTACGTAGTGCAGTTCAGCACCTGTGGAACGCGCCAGATCAGCAGCAAAAACTTCTGCTTTGCGAGACACTTCAGTTTCATCAGTCGTACAAAGAATTTTACTCATTTCTTTCTCCTTAAAGTGTCTGTTAACCAAATGTAGTGTTGGCGAACCAGACAACAGCAACACCAGCAGCTAACGCAATGTAAGGCAGCACACCGGCATTTCTCTTGTTCACATCAACCGTGCCATCACCTTCGATATCTTCCATCATACGTGCTGGGAATTTACCACCATCTTGAATGAAGTGACGGTAGCAGAACACAGGAATGATCATCGCGATAACAACCAGACCGGTCATCAGCGTACCTGCGCCCCAAACGTTTGCTCCTGCACCCAGGAACACCAGGTTAACGAAGGACAACAGAACACCCACACCAAGAATCCAGGTAGGCGCGCGCCATGGACGTGCAACGTGTGCGTTATCGATACGGTGAATCCAGCCTGCGTTCAGGTTCAGGAAGTTAAAGATGATGTAACAGCAGTTAGAAACGGCCAGTACAAACAGGTAATCAGACATTAACAACAGAACGATGTTGAAGCCCAGGTCAGTCCACATAGCGCTAACTGGTGCACCGTGGTGGTTAACGCGAGACAGATACTTAGGCAACCAACCATCCACAGAACCCTGATACAGAGTACGTGAAGAGCCCGCCATAGACGTCATAACCGCCAGGATCAGGGCGAAGATCAGCATGATTACAACGATGTTGCCAACGAACGCGCCGCCGCCAACCATTGCTGCCATTGCTGCTGCAACGCCAGTACCGTCAACGATACCTTCATCCAGCATACCCTCTACACCCAAAACACCCTGGAAGGAGAACGGGATAACTGCGTAGGCAAACATACACAGCAGACCAGCAAAGAAGATCGCTTTAAACGTATCTGTTTGTGGGTTTTTGAACTCACTGGTGTAACAAATCGCAGTTTCGAAAGCATACGTAGACCACGCAGCGATGAACATGCCGCCCAGGAACAGAGTCCAGCCGTCGATATCCCACGCCCATTTGGTCGCATCCATGATGATGTTGCCATCAGCACCATACGCGATAGGCGCGAATGGAGAGAAGTTAGCTGCAACAATGTCGCCACTCACAATAGGCACAATACCGATCAGCAGTAGTGGTACCAATACCGCCATCGCCATAACCGTCTGGATTTTAGCCAAACGAGAAATACCGTGGTGTTGCGCGAAGAATACCGCGATCAGAATCGCAGAACCTAACAGGAAGGTTGCATCAATACGCAGGCTCAGACCTTCTTTTAGACCGCTTAGGTCTAACAGAGTGATCTGCCAAGTAACAATCGCCGCATCTGCAGGGAATAAAGCGTTGAGGATGTAACCCGCCGCAATGCCTACACCAATTGCCAGTACAGGCGACCAGGCTACCCAGTTACACCATACAGAAATCGGCGCGATGAACTTGCTGTAACGCAACCATGCCGCAGCACCGTATACAGAAGCACCACCCGATTTGTTCGGGAACAGACCTGCGATTTCAGCGTAGGTGAACGCCTGCAGGAAACCGAAACATACGGAAATGATCCATACCAACCACGAAGGAACACCTACGGTTGCGGCAATACCACCAATCGAAAAAAGTACCAATGCTGGTACACCTGCTGCAACCCAGAAAGCCCCTTTCCAGGTAATGGAGCGCTGAAGACGACCTGACTCTTCGCCTGCGCCCGCAGCTGAGCTTGCGCCCGCTACTGCTTGCTCTGTCATTACTACTTCCCCTTAAATACTTATATTTGTTTTAAAAAATCACGACTTGTTAAAAATCGACGGGGGAGAATAAGGGGGAGTATTCAAAATGTCCAGCAGTTGAGCAGGAAAACATACAACAAAATATGTATTTTTTTGTACTCAAGAAGAGGTATACAACCCCCCCTATTAGTAGCTGCTCGCTAACACTCACTATACCATTAAGCAAAAATCACTGGCACAAAAAAAGGCCGCCCTTAGGCAGCCCTTTGTTACTCGGTTAAACCCTTAACGGACCCAACCCTAGTAATTCACCGAAGAATTACTAGAACGCAGTGTTAGCCAGCAATTGCTGCAGCACCTGCTTTTGCACACTCATCATCCTGCTCAGGCAGACCACCACCGATGCCGATCGCACCAATAATGTTACCGTTACGAACGATAGGCACAGCACCCGCTGTTGGCAGTACGCCACCAGGAATTACGCTTGGCAGCGCATCAAAAAAGTGAGGGTTAATACCTCGGCCATTCACCATATCCATAGTGGATTTTTTGTACGCCGCAGACGTTACCGCTTTAGCAAAAGATGTGTCAAACGTATAAAAGCCAGAACCATCTGCACGAGCAGACAATACCAGTCGACCCGCTTCATCAACGATAGTCACACCCATTTTAGCGCCGATTTCGTCAGCTTTAGCAAAGGCCGCTTGCAGTGCTTGTTGTGCCAGTTCCTGTGTCATTTCGATCATTATTGTCACCCGTTTAGTTAAGGGATGTTATACAAATTTGGGCGGCCATTCTGCTTTAAAAGCGGCAAAAAGTCCATGCTGCCATGGTATAGCCTCAGAAAACGCGCCACTAAACATCTAACACCCCACAGGTTAAATACATTTATTCACTTTCTTTTGTATCGGTAACGTCTTGCTTCAAATCATGCATAGATTCACCGATGCCATTTATCACACTCGTTAACTAAATGAGTGTCACATACGCATATGCCACCTAAAATAGACACCTTGCAACGAGCATCTATACTCAAACATCAACGGGATAGCAGGGAGGCGACCCAAAATTTATTCGCAAAAGAGCTACCCCCATGCTGACTGTTCCCGGCCGTGGAAACACCACACAAATTGTCATTCTTAACCCCAAAGGCGGCTGCGGAAAAACCACTCTATCCACCAACCTTGCCTGTTATTTTGCCGCCCGTGGTGACACTACGGTTATCACCGATTGCGACTCTCAGGGATCCAGCACCCAGTGGCTCGAAAAACGGCCTTCTTCGCTACCTAAAATACACAGCATCGCCGCTTATAAAAACAACATGCAGACAACGCGTAGCTGGCAACTGCGCGTTCCCAACGGCACTCGCATCCAAATTATTGATTGCGCAGCCAGCCTGTCCCGCACCGATTTATGCGACGTCACCCGCGATGCCAGCTGCATTCTGATACCGATTTTACCTTCCGCTATCGATATACGTGCCGCTGTACGCTGTATTGCTGACCTATTTTTGGTTGCCAAGGTTAATCGCCGCGAAGGGAAACTAGCGGTTATTGCCAATCGCACGCGCAAGAACACCAAAAGTTATGCTCGCCTGATGCGCTTTCTCAATACATTGGAAATCCCAATCATTGCCGAAATTCGTGACAGCCAGAATTTCGTGTATGCCGCCGAAGAAGGCATCGGCGTATGCGAAATGCAGCCCTCAAAAGTCAGTCCGGACGTGGAGCAAATCACCCGCATTGCCAATTGGATTGATGCACTCGAAGAACACCGCCAAACGCACCTAAAACAAACAGCAGCCACTCAAATCCGCGAGCTAGCTCAAGCCGAAATTTAAGATTCGCGAATACGAACCTAGCGCCACTAAGTCGTAAATCTATCCGGCTTAGCGCTGGCAAGCCAAATCTGCCGTACCTTTTTTTATTGCGTTCAATTACGGCGCCAGTATTGCGCAGCGCGCTGAAGACGCGATAATACCACCCTGCGAGAATTATAAAGCCCATACACTCCCAACTTACCGGCCGGATAATGAACCTAAAAAACAAACGCATCCTGATCTGCAAAACCAATCAAATTGGCGACGTGACCTTTGCACTGCCAATCGCTACCGCGTTAAAAAAAGCAGAACCCGAAGTGCAGGTGATTTTTCTGGGCCGAGCCTATACCCAATCACTCATCGAGCATTACAACGACGTCGACGAATTTACTGACTGGGATCAAATAAAAGACTTGAGTGACAACGAAGCCGCGCAAGCCCTAGCCGCAATTAATGCCGATGTTATTTTCAATATTCAGGCCGACAAACGTTTGGCGAAGCTGGCTAAAATGGCGGACATCCCGGTTCGGGTCGGCACCCTTGGTCGCCTGTACAACTGGAAGTATTGCAATAAGCTGATCAGTTTGAGCCGTAAAAAATCGCCGCTGCATGAAACACAGCTGGATATGTATTTCCTTAAGGGTGTGGGGCTGCCCTGTGACTACTCCCTTCAGGACATTGCTGAGCTGCAAAACTATCGTGCCTTTGAGCCAAGCGATGAAGTTTCCGCACTGCTCGACCCCAACAAATTCAATCTGATCCTGCACCCTAAAACGCGTGGCCAACACATTGAATGGCCCTTCGAGCACTTCGCCGAGCTGATTCGCAGCCTGCCCGAAGATAAGGTTAACCTGATGGTCACTGGCAGTGCCGAGGAAGGTGCGCAGTTTGCACCTCAGCTCATCGAGAGATTCCCGCAGGTGAACAATGTTTGTGGCAAGGTGAGTCTGTCTGGCCTGTGCGAATTAATTTCCCGCGCCGATGGTTTGATTGCCGCCAGCACCGGGCCGGTACATTTAGCCGCTAATTTCGGCATTCATACCTTAGGGTTGTATGCGCCGATCCGGCCCATGCACGCAGGACGCTGGGGCCCTGTTGGCAAACAAGCAGAAACACTGAATATCGAGAAAGATTGCAGTGACTGCCGCACAAGCGGCCCCTGTCACTGTGTTGCAGCAATAACACCATCACAGGTTAATGAAACGGTCATGCGCTGGGTTGATTCATAACCACCGCTCTCGTCTCGATTGTTTACACAGACACAAAAAAGGCCGAATCACTCGGCCTTTTTTTCGTTCATATACATCAACTTGAGATAGCGATAATAACAACCTTCGGCATTCGCCACGGCCAGAATAAATCCCTCTTTACCATCCAGAAAACCAGCGCGAATAAAGTAAGTTTTAATAAAGGTCCACAGGCCATGACTGATGGCCGTCGCTAAACCCGACTGTCGGCCCTGCGACATTTTTTTACGTGCACCGAGCGTACTATAGGAATTCATTTTCTCGATAGAATCGTGCAAATCCGGTGTCGTATTATGGTCCAGCGGCGTTTTCAAACGTCGGGCTCGGCCCGAAAACTGCAGGCTTTCGTGCACCAGGTCATCACTAAAGCGCGCCTCATTACGAGTAAACAGGCGCGCCACGTAATCGGGGTACCAACCACCATGGCGAATCTTGCGACCACAAAAGGTGGATAGGCGCGGCATTTCATAAACGGCGGCAACACCCTTAATAGCCTGCTGAATTTCGGTCGCCAACTGAGCATTGACCACCTCATCGGCATCTAGCGATAACACCCAGTCACCGGAGACATGATCCAGCGCGCGGTTCTTTTGGATGCCAAAACCCGGCCAGTCGGTCTCAAAAACCTTGTCGGTGAACTCACGACAAATCGCCACCGTGTCGTCATCACTGCCCGAATCCAGCACAATAATCTCATCGGCCCAGACCACAGATTCCAGGCACTGGCGAATATTATCTGCTTCATTTTTGGTGATAATGGTGACGCTAAGAGAAGGCATAGGATTCCAGACCGAGTGTTATGTCGTGATTGCGGCTAGTGTATACACTGTCGCAGGATTATTCACTATCGGGCATCGCTAAGCCGTCTCACTTTGCTCGAGAAATCCTTGTGGATTTATAAACTACTCAGCTGCACTGGATTCAATTGAGCCCGCATACAACGCCGCGATCAAGTCCGACTGGGTGATAATCCCTGTCAGCCGACCGTTTTCGTCCACCACGGGCACGTGATGCATGCCTTTGTCAGACAGTAACGGTACCAGCGACACAATCAAATCACTTTGTCGTACCGTAAACGCAGGCGAGGCCATAATTTCGCCCACTTGGGTGAGGACTTCGCTGGCTTTAGATTCGCCTTTGACAAAGGTTTCCAGCTGCCCATAGAGGTTTTCATATCCTTTCAAATCTGCGCGCTTCAGGTAATCAACCAGCGATACAATACCAATGACCTGCTGCTGCTCATCAACAACGGGCAACAGTTTAACCTTGTGTTTGCGCAACAAACCCCACGCATCCTCCAGCGAAGTGTCCGTGCTGACGCAAATCACATCGTGAGACATAATATCCTCACAATTCACTTCGCCAAACTTGCGTGTATAGGCCCTTTCCTGCGCCAGACCATACACTCGGGTCAGATCTTTTTCAGTGATATCCAAATAGGCATCCAAATCCTTTAATGCGCTCTTGAGGTCATCGGGCGTTAGCCCCAAACGCACCAGCGGACTGGCATCATCATGTTTGTGAATCGGATCAGAGGTTGGTGTCGGAACCGACGGGTATTCCTTTTGTAACCAATAGCGGTGAAAGAAAATGGCCAAAACGACCAGCAAAACCATATTGCTCAGCACGGGAAAATAGGCAAAATGAAAACCACCCACCGCTTCGGGACCAACAATAATCGGCATCATTGCCGTAGCGCCAGCCGGGGGGTGAACTGCCCCCATAAAATACATAGCAAAAATACACAGGGAAATGCCGATGGCCGCCGTCCAATATAAATCCAGCGGCAAATACGCGCAGCCCACACCAATAACGGCCGCCACAAAATGGCTCATCAAGATAGGATAGGGCTGAGAAAACGGGCTGTTGGGCACAAGAAAAATCAGCACGACACTGGGCCCGAGCGAAGCCACTAGCAACAGGTTTTGCACATCCGGTGTTATCCAGCTACTGATTAGACCGACCAAAAACATCGCCACAAAAGATGCCAACAACGCCATCCATTGATCTTTACGTTGCAGCGCGCTGGCTACCGGCGTACCGAATAAACTGAAAAAGTCCTTTACCATAATCGCTCATCGTTCTGAGGTTACATCGACAACTGTCCGAGCCGAAAATCTCCAGCTGACATTATGACGAGCCATACCGCCAGGCACTTGACTACAATCAAGCGAGCACTTTTTAATATTTTTATGCAGCCGCAGCCTTCAACCACTGCTTCGGCGACAGCCCTGTTTTTTTACGGAACACTCTGCCTAGCGCCGACGCGCTTTCATAGCCCACCGCGTTGGCCACCAGATTGACAGGCTTACCTTTCTTCAACATGTTCTGCGCCACGGCCACGCGCCATTCGATCAAATAATCGCCCGGCGATTGTCCCAGCAGCACGCGAAACTGTTCGGCAAAAGTGGATCGTGACATGCCCGCCAACGCTGCCATCGTCTCTAGCGTCCAAACTTCTTCGGGCGCTTGATGTAACGCGGTAATAACCTTGGCCAGTTGCGGGTGCGACAAACCCGCCAGCATGCCCTGCGTTAAGAGCCCGGAATCCATCACATACCGCAGCAACTGAATAAGGAATATCTCCGTCAACCGATCCATCATCGCATCTCGTCCACTGCGCTCGTGAAAGGCTTCATCGAACAACGCTTCGGTGCTGGATTTAAGCAGCGTCGACTCCGCTAGAGGAACGACTACCACTTCCGGCAATGCATTTGCCAGTGGATTGTTCGGCCCTGTGCCGTATTGAATGGATGCGCAAACTACCTTGGCCTTATCCTCCTCACTGGCAATCAACTGATGACGCATGGGTTTTGGATAAAACACCAGCGACGGTTGCTCCAATTTAATCTGCCGCCCCTGCCCGTCCACCACCTCCAAGCGGCCACTGTTCAGCAGATGCAGATGGCCCTCGGTGGATTCTGAATCATCAAAGACCGACAGGCCACACAGGCCACCGGTATAAAACACCCCCGCAGAAATTGAAAAACGATTAAGAACAGCCGATAGCTTATCCATATTGAACATCCGGATGATTGGTTTATTTTTGCGGACGATATCATCCCTTTCGTCCAGTTTTTATCACTATAGTTAATCCCGCCGACAAAAACTAATATTTAAACCCACGGAGAATAAAACAGTGATCAAAAAATTACTTAGCGCAGCAGCCATCAGCTCAGTTCTATTAATGAGCAGCTTAACTAACGCCGCAGACATTGACGCCAGCGCTGACATCAACGACCTGGCGATTAAAGGTTACGATCCGGTTTCCTACTTTATGGACAACAAGCCAATGATGGGCTCCAGCGACTTCACCGCAACATACAAGAACGCCATTTATCAGTTTGTATCCGCTGAACACCGCGATGCCTTCCGTGCTAATCCTGAAAAATACGCACCTCAGTTCGGTGGCTTCTGCGCCTTTGGTGTGACCAAGGAGCGTAAGTTTGATACTGATCCAATGGCCTGGCGAATCAGTGACGGCAAACTGTATTTAAACCTTAACAAAAACGTTCAAAAGGTTTGGCTCAAAGACGTACCCGGCAACATCGCCTCTGCCGATGGCATCTGGCCAGAAATCAAAAGCTACACCGACGAGGTACTGGAAGACCGCTAAATTGTTTCCGCTAGCGCATTAACAGCAATAGAACAGAGCAGAACGACAGAGCTAACACCCGCAAGCTGAGGGTGTTAGTGAAATTTCTGCCATTTGCGATAAAGGTGCTCAGCTTTTAACAGCTATTTTTGATAGGCTCAGCCAGCAACACGCTGAACGACAAATCGTTAGCATCAATATCGAGCGGCAACCTGAACTAACCAAAAAATACAGGGTCAGTTCAATGCTTACGGACTTGCTGGCCAAGCCATGCGGTGAAGTAAACATTCACCGTCAACGGGTTCAGCACCTTTTGCCAACTTTACGTTTAGGAGATTTACTTATGAAACATTCATTAATTATTTCAGCAGCCTTGGCCGCAACTCTGGCCGCGGGCACAACACTTTCAACAACCGCTGCCGCCGCAGGCAAAGAGAAATGTTACGGCGTAGCGATGGCCGGTCAAAATGATTGCGCCAACTTGTCGGGCACTCACTCCTGTGCAGGCCAGGCAACAACAGACAACGCGCCTGACGAGTGGAAAATCGTACCTAAAGGCACCTGTGCAGAGCTGGGCGGCATAGGCAAAAAAGAAGCCAAAGCAGCGTTCAAAGCATCACAAATGAAAAACGGCTAACCAGTAAGTTAACCGGGGTTATGAAGGTTTAAAGTCGGATGAGCAACGAACACACATTAACTGAAATTGCGATTGGCGTTGGTTTACGTCATGGCCATTATTCAGACGCTTTAACCCAGCCCAAGGCCATCGACTTTGTCGAGGTGCATGCCGAAAACTTTTTTGCCGACGGCGGTGCCGCCAACGCAGTTTTGGATCAGGTGGCCCAGCGTTACGCTGTCAGCCTGCACGCCACTACACTGGGCTTGGGTTCAGCGCAGGCGATTCCAGATCAATCCATTGCAAAGCTGCAACAACTGATCGAACGTATCAAGCCGGTGCTGGTTTCGGATCACGCCTGCTTTACCTGGTCCTCTTTGCAGAACGGCCAGACCCATGCCGGTGACTTGCTACCCATCGCATTCAATCAAGACAATCTCGACATCATGGTTGAGAACGTACAACGCGTGCAGGGCCGTATTTCCAGACAGCTACTAGTCGAAAACCTTTCAGCCTATCTCACACCGGCCGGATCAACCATGACGGAGGTCGAATTTCTAACCGAGCTGTGCCAGCGTGCCGATTGTCGTTTATTGCTCGACCTCAACAATCTGGTGGTTAACGCGACTAATGCCAAGCCCGCTGCCAGCGACACAGAGATTCTGGCTACCGTCTCGACCACTATCGAACAAATTCCTTCGCATATCGTGGGCGAAATACATCTGGCCGGTTGCGCGCCAGCACTGCCCGGCGCACCGATGATCGACGATCACAGCCAACCCGTACCACAAGTCGTTTGGGACAGCTATCGTGCCGCCTTACGTCATTTTGGTGCCGTGCCGACATTGATTGAATGGGACACCGCACTGCCCTCCTGGCAGGTGTTGACCGATGAAGCAATCAAAGCCCGCGCCATCGCAACACAGGAGCTAGCCCGCGATGTCGCGTAATGATTCAGTCTCAGCACAAAGCTCGCTGATGAGCGCTATTTACGGTCAGTCCGAAGGGCAGGCCTTCGAGGCTCAAGGTTTGGCGGTTTATCGGCGTAGTCTAGCCGCTAACGCCAAACGTGCATTAGAAGTTAGCTTCCCCACTGTGTATCAATTAGTGGGCGACGATTGCTTTACTCTACTCAGCAACCATTTTCTTCATGTTCACCCACTAGCTGTCGGGGATTGGGGCGAGTGGGGCAGCGAATTACCCGCATGGATAGCCACCAACGCTGACTTCGATGAAGTCCCGTATTTAGGCGACTGCGCGCAACTTGATTGGCTTTGCCATCAGTGCGAACGCGCCGCCGATATCAGCGCTGATCTGGCATCGTTATCCCTACTGACTGAACATGATACTTATCAACTGAGCATGCAATTTTGCAGCGGCGCGGCACTACTGCCATCGCAGCATCCTGTCGTTGATATCTGGAATGCCCACCACACATCAAGCGATGAAGACCTGTTCGCGCAGGCATCCAACAGTATCACCAATCAGAATTCTCAAACGGCACTCATCTGGCGACCCGAGTGGAAAGCGCAGGTGTCGTTGCTTTGCCCAGCAGAACAGTTATGGCTGCAACGCACCCTCGCAGGCCAATCCATTGGCGCAGCACTGGATGAAGTGGGCAACACAAACTTCAGTTTTGAAACATGGCTGCCGCAGGCAATACAAAGCGGCCTGCTGCGCGGCATCAAGTCTCTAAAAAACAATTAAAATAAGGTCATTCCCATGAGAGCGTTATTACACTGCTATTACTCCCTGTTCGACGGTTTAGATAAACTGCTGGCATGGCTAAAACCCGTCGCACTGCTGGCCGCTCGTTTATATGTCGCCTGGGTATTTTTTGCCTCGGGCCTGACCAAACTCAGAGATTGGGAAAGCACCCTGTTTCTGTTTGAAGAAGAGTACGCCGTGCCATTTTTAAGCCCCGAACTGGCGGCCTATCTAGGCACTGGCGGCGAGCTGCTGTTACCGGTATTACTGGTACTGGGCCTATTCAGCCCAATCGCAGCCATCGGCTTGTCTATTTTTAACGTGGTTGCCGTCATCAGTCTGGAAGAAATCGCGCCCGCCGCATTATCCCTGCATGTGGTGTGGGGGCTGCTGTTAGCCGTCATTATTCTTTGGGGGCCGGGGCGTATTTCCAGCGACAGCGTTTTGAGAAAAGTTGCTTACAACCGCTAAGCTAGCCCTTTTCCAATTGCTGTTTAAATAACGCCATCAACAATTCGATATTGGCGGTGCCGCCATAATTGAGACGGGTAATAAAAGCGAGCTTGCGATGCGGGCCCGCTTCATCCAGCGGCACAGCTTTGATTTCCGGATTATCGGCAACCAGTTGATCAATCGCCATTTCCGGCACCAGCGTTGCACCCATACGGCCCGCTACCATTTGTACCAAGGTGGGTAGGCTGGTGCCAGCGAGTGAGGTTTGGATTTCAGTAGACTGCAACTTACAGGCTGCCAGTGCGTGATCTTTTAAGCAGTGGCCATCCTTGAGCAACAACAGCGGCGCTTCTCTTAATTGATTCGTGCTGATTTTTTTCAGCCGAGAATAATCGCCCTGTTGATTCACTACCACCTGGAAATCTTCCTCCCAAAACGTAAAAGCGTGCAGGCCATCGGTATCGTAGGGCAACGCCAAAATCGCCGTATCGATCTCACCGCTGCGTACCTTTTCAACCAGCACATGGGACTGCTCTTCAACCAGCGTCAGCTCAAAATCCGGGTACTGCCGACGCACCTCTGGCAACACTTTTGGCAGTAAATACGGGCCAATCGTCGGAATAACCCCCAACGTCATCGGATGGCTGAGCGGCGCTTTCTGGCTTTGCGATAGCTGATAAAGCGCCTTCACCTCCAAATTAATCGTCTGCGCCTTACGCAGAATAATCTCGCCCATGGACGTCACCAGCACACGTTTGTTATCACGTTCAAATATCTGTACGCCTAACTGGGTTTCCAACTCGGCGATAGCCGTGCTCAATGCTGATTGCGACACTGCACACAGATCAGCTGCCTTTTTAAAATGCAGTGTTTTTTGCACGGCCGCTGCGTAACTCAATTGTTTTAATGTAATCATGGTGACGCCTTAATTTTCAAAAGCAGATCTTAAAAACAGATTACATCTGCAGTTTTGTTCGATTTATAAGAACAATAATCCGCACGAGATTGTCAATCAACCGCTAAAAGCTGTATTTAAAAGAATCCCAAATCCAGAAAAGGTGCTAGCTTTATAGTAACGGCCACCTTCAAAACCACTTCGTGGCCAACCACACAATAAGAAGGAATTTATGGCCAAAGTCCCTCACGCTACCATCCGTCCCAAAAGCACGCTGAACCTGTTATCACAAAGTGAAATTGCCGGGCTCACATCACCGGAGAAGGAGGTTTTCAGACTCTACCGCGACTGCGCGCTGGCGATTCTCAACACCGACACCGAACAGGATGACGCGACTAAAATTCTAGCCGACCATTCGGATTTTGATATCGATATCATCCCGCAGTCTCGCGGTGTAAAGCTGGAAATCCACAACGCGCCGCAGGCGGCTTTTGTTGACGGAGAAATGGTTGCCGGTATCAGAAAACACCTGTTTTCTGCACTGCGCGACATTGTTTTCACCGAATTTAAAACCAATGATGAACACCGCTTTAATCTCGCTGATTCCGCCGGCATTACCGATGCCGTGTTCCGAATCCTTCGCAACGCCAACACCGTCAAACCGGACGTACAACCCAATCTCGCCGTGTGCTGGGGCGGTCACTCCATCCCGCGCAAAGAATACGATTACTCCAAAGAAGTCGGCTATCAACTCGGCCTGCGCGGTGTGGACATCGTCACTGGCTGCGGCATCGGTGCCATGAAAGGCCCCATGAAAGGCGCCACCGTTGGCCACGCCAAGCAACATAAAAATGATGGTCGCTATATTGGCATCAGTGAACCGGGCATCATCGCTTCGGAATCACCTAACGCGATTGTTAACGAGCTGATCATCATGCCGGATATCGAAAAACGCTTGGAAGCCTTTGTGCGCTTGGCTCACTGCGTCGTGGTATTCCCCGGTGGCGTGGGCACCGTTGAGGAAGTGTTGTACCTGCTGAGTATTTTGACGCACCCGGACAACCACCAATCCCTGCCGTTGGTTTTCACCGGCCCGGCATGCTGCGCCAGCTATTTTGACGAATTGGATCAATTTCTTCGCACCACGCTGGGCGCTGAAGCCGCCAAGTTTTATGAAATCATTATTGATGATACCGCCAAAGTTGCTCAACGAGTCAGAAGCAGCATTGATGGTGTGCATGCGTTACGCCGCGACAAGCAGGAGGCCTACTATTTCAACTGGTCCTTAAATATCGCCGAAGACCTGCAAATGCCGTTCATTCCCACACACAAGAACATGGCCGAACTCAAACTTGATTACGAATTACCGATCCACCTGCGCGCCTCACAATTGCGCGCCGCGTTTTCTGGTTTGGTGGCGGGTAATGTAAAAACCTTTGGTATCGAACAGATCGCCCAGCATGGGCCGTATAAGATTAACGGTGATGAAAAGATTCTCGCCACCATTGATAAATTACTGCGCAGCTTTATTCGCCAAAAACGCATGAAACTCGGCATCAGCGAAGATAATTATCAGCCTTGCTACGAATTGGTGCGGTCTTAACCCCCAGGAACACCGTCATTCCGGGCGCTGACCCGAAATCCATTCTTTTAAAGGTTGTGGTGAAACTGGATGCCGGGCCACGCCCCGGCATGACGACTATTTTGGAGGTCTACCGAAAGCCCGAATCAATTACTTTTCCAGCTCCAACACTTTATCCAAACCACGATAGTAAGCGACACACTTGCTACAAATACCATTTTTTTCAACCCAGTCCGGGTGTTGCTTACGTATTTCAGCAAGCAACCACTGCTCGGTAACGTGTTCGATTGAGTCCACCTTGTTACCGCACAACGGGCAAATATCGACGTTTTGCATAACAATCTTCTTATCTGATGATGGTAGTCAGTTAGGTTGGTTTTTAGGGGGAAGGTTCCTATTCGAGAAAAGGATAAACCCCAATTTTACAAAGGCAAGTCATCCACCCGCTCCATATTACTGATTTCCACCAGACAGTCATGGCAAAGGCAACCTTCCCAATGCTCAGCGGTAAACTCCTGCTGAGATTCTGTCAGCCGCACATCACTACAGTGACAAAGCAAAATTGAGCCCATCTTGCATTCGAAGTCTTTATGACAGCGAGGGCAGCTGGTTTTTTCATGTTTTGGCATAACGCTGAAAATCCAAAAAAATGTGGATTCCGGATCTAGTCCGGAATGACGGCGGATTTACTTATACGGCCTTTGCTGAAGCCAATCAATGACTTGGCGCAGATTCCAGCTCATCTTCCGTTTTATAACTCCCCGCCAGCCACAGATACACACTGGGCAGCACAAACAGGGTAAACAGCGTGCCGATAAACATGCCCGCCACCAGAATAGTGCCGATGCTGTTACGCGCCTCAGCACCGGCGCCGGTTACCAGCACCAGCGGGAAGTGACCAAGAATAGTGGCGGCGGTGGTCATCAATACCGGACGCAGGCGAGTTTGCGCGGCGTTGGTGATGGCTTCGACTTTTGAGAAACCTTGCTTCTGCAAACCGTTGGCGAACTCGGTGATTAAAATGCCGTTTTTGGCGACCAGTCCGACCAGGGTGATAAAGCCAATCTGCGCGTAGATATTAATGGTGGTGAGGCCAAAATAGGTGAACAGCAGCGCACCGGACAGCGCCAGCGGCACGGATCCCACCAGCACCACCAGCGAGGAACGAAAGCTGTTGAATTGAACCACCAGCACCAGATACACCGCGCACAGGGACATCAGCAACACGCTAAGCATGCTGTTGCCTTCTTTTCTGAGCTGGCGTGATTCACCGGCATAATCCACCGAATAATTGGCGGGCAGAATATTTTTAGCGGCCTGCTCAAAGGTTTGTAGCGCCTGATCCTTGGTCACGCCGGACACCACACCGGCATAAATGCGGAAGGATTTCTGCTGATTGAATTTTGCCAGCGAACGCGGCCCTGTTTCACGTTGCAAACTGGCAATGGAGCTGACCGGCACCAGCTCGCCAGAGGGTGTACGCAGGTGCAATTGCAGCAGTGTTTCCGGCTGACTTCGGGCGGCGTTCTCCACCATGGGGATCACTTCATAGGCCTTGCCGTTGGCGTTGAAGCGATTGACGTCCTGATCGGAAATCAGCGCGGCCAGCTGGCTGCTGACACTTTCCACATCCATGCCCAAATCGGCAATACGATCATGATTCAGATTAATGCGTACCTGTGGCATATCAACCTTGAGATCGGTATCCACGTAAAGGAATTGATTGGCCTCGTAACCCGCCCAAATCAGCTGCTGCGCAAAGCGCTCCATGTTTTCGTAGCTGTCGTTGGACTTGACGATAAACTCAACATCAAACTGTCCGGCGGTGGGCAACGGTGACCATAGAATCGGCAACACGCGCACGCCGGCAATGGTGCTGAGTTTGCCGTACACCTCGGGCTGCTTTTCCTGCACGCTAAAATCACGTTCGGAATAATCGACCAATTCCAGCCCACCAAAACCACTGTTGGGCGAGATAAGCTGCCAGATAGCATTCAAGCCTTCGGTATCGCTAACCAGCTCAACCACCTGCTCCATGTAACTGGTGGTGTAGCTCAGCGAGGCTTGGGGCGGTGCCTGCACCACCATGATAATGCCGCCCTGATCTTCAACCGGCGCAAGCTCATTGCTGGAATAGAGGTACAGGGGCACCATCAGCAGGGAGATAAACAAGGCCAACACCAGAATTTGTGCTTGCCAGCCCAGCAGGCCCGTCAGCAGACGGCCATAAAAGTCACGCAGCCGATCAAAGGCTTCATTCACCCTTCGCGTCATGGTGCTTTCCTTGCCCTTATCGGCACACACCCAGGCGCTCATAATCGGCGACAGGGTGACGGCGACAATGCCGGAAATAATCACCGCAATCGCCAGCGTAAAGGCAAATTCCTTGAACAGCGCGCCGGTTAAACCCGAGACAAAACCAATCGGCGCATACACCGCTGCCAGTGTGGCAGTCATGGCAATAATCGGCGACAGTAATTCACGCGAGCTTTCCAGTGCCGCCTGCAGGCGACCATGGCCTTCGCGCATGTGACGGGCGACATTCTCAACCACCACGATGGCGTCATCGACCACCAAGCCCACCGACAACACTACCGCCAGCACGGTGAGCAGGTTCATGGTGAACCCCATCGCCGCCATCGCGGCAATACTGCCGAGAATTGAAATCGGGATGGTCACCAGCGGCACCAACGCGGTGCGTATCGAACCCATCATCAACAGCACCACAAGGCCCACCAGCGAAACGGTTTCGAACAGGGTAATGAAGATTTCCGTGAGTGCGTTGCGCATGTAAACCGTGCCGTCATAGGCCATGTTCAGTTCCATGCCCTTGGGCAGCGCGGCGTTAATTTCCGCCATGCGCTCGTAAACCTGATCGCCAATGTCAATTTCATTGGCACCCGGCAACGGCCAAACGGCAACATACACGGTGCGGTCACGGTTGAGGCGAGCGTCATCCTGTTTACGATCTTCGCCCAGCTCAATGCGGGCGATATCGGACAGGCGAATTAGACTGCCTTCGCTTTCGCGCACAACCAATCGCTCAAACTCTGAAACGGTGGTGAGGGAGGCGTTGCTGAGCAGGTTAATGCGTTGCTGATTATTTTCGGTGCGCCCAATGGCGGCCACCACATTGTTGCCACGCAGGGCATTGAGCACATCATCGGCGGCCAGATTAAAGGCCGACATTTTACGCGGATCTATCCACACGCGCATGGCGGGGTTGCGCCCACCCTCAAGCGAAATACGCTGCACACCGTCGATTGAGGACAGCAGTGGATTCACTTCGCGTACAAGAAAATCAGTTAATTCGGCGCGTGACAGATGATCACTGAGCGCGCTCAGGTACATCACCGCATAGGGTCGGTCGGTGCGCTGCACCTGAATGGCTGGATCTTTGGCTGCAATAGGAAGGTCAGAGCGGATTTCGTTGAGACGCGCCGACAATTCGGCAAGCGCGTCGGTGCTGCTGACATTTAAATCCAGCCAGGCGGTGACGGTGCTGATGCCAGCGGTGGTGTTGGAATCGACATAATCCACCCCCGGAATGGTAGCGGCAACGCGCTCAATCGGCTCGCTGACAAAGCCCTGCACCACATCAGCGGAGGCACCGGGATAGGCGGTATTAATAATGATGGCGGCACTTTCAATTTTGGGGAATTGCAGTACCGAAATCTTAACGGCCGCGAGGGCTCCCAGCAGCAAAAAAGTCAGCGAGATAACAATCGCCAGAACGGGCCTCCGGACGAAGATATCCATTACTGCGCGACCTCGGTTGCCGCTGTTTTAGGCTCCGCTGGCATAGGCATTTGCAGGAACGTCAGCAAGCCATCGCTGAGTTTAAAGGAACCGGCCGACGCAATACGTTGGCCCATTTCAAGACCGCTTTCCACAATAATCAAATCGCGCTGCTGATCGCCCAGCGTGACAGGCTGGCGTTGCGCACGATAGGCAGGCTGCATGGCCGCTGTTTTATCGTCATTAAGCACGTACACATAAGGCCCTGCACTGCTGTACAAAATCGCAACAGCCGGAACCGCCAGTTTGCTTTGCGCCTCGGCAACAGGCACTTTTACGCTGACAATGGCATTGGCCAACAAACCCGACGCACCTCGTTTCACCTGCGCTCGATAGCGCAGGCTGCGTGACTCGGCTTTCATTACTGACTCACGCGCAATCACCGGTGCCGCAAGTGGTTGCCAACCCGCTGCATTAGCGCCTTCGGACAGCGGAGTAATCATTACGCTAACGTCCTCTGGCAGGGCTGCGTATATTTGCGGCAAACTGAAATCCACCCACAGAAAATCCTGCACGCCCACCAGCGTAGTGATGAGGCTGTTTTCCTCAAGATACTGGCCTGCGTCAAAGGCGTGTATGCCGGTAATGGCATCAAAGGGCGCGCGCAGGGTTTTCTTGGCGATGCTGGCCTCGATCATCGCCTTATCGGCAGTGGCTACCCTGAGTTCGGCTAGCGCTTTGTCATATTGATCCTGACTGACGGTTTTTGAATCGCGTAATTTTTTGATACGTTTCTGGGTGGATCGCGCCAACTCGGCACGGGCAATAGCCGATTGTAATTGCGCCTGTTCTTCGTTGATATTCAATTGCAGCAGCAGTTGTCCCTTTATAACCTGTGCGCCGGACGCAAAGTTGACCTCCGCCACAATGCCCGCCACCTCGTTGCGCAGCTCAACCTGTTGTGGGGCGACTATCTTGCCTAACACGCTGACGACCGGCTGATAGTCGATAGCTTCAACCTCTGCGGCAGCAACCGTTTCGGAATATTCCGGCGCGCTGGCAGCGGCCTGTTCGGCAGCACGGTTGTCCAGCACCTTGTAACCAATCAACACAGCCGCAATCGCAACGCATGCCAACAGGGTTAAAATCCATTTTTTGATCATAACGCGTTCTCTTTAGCCAGTATTTGGCTCATCGGGATATCTAGTTGCACAGCACGTGACATTAGCGCAGACCTTCCTGCTCGAGCAGCCGGCACAAATTGTTGATGCCCTGCTCAGTAAGTGGTTGTCGCCATTGGTAGGAATTCAGTAAACGTTGAACTGTTTTAGTAAAAGGGTCATCAACCGCTAACGGGAAAGGCAACACAGCCAGTTCGCCAACCAGTCCACGCGCATTACGCTGAAAGGCCACCTGAAAAAAGCCCACATTCATTGACCAGATGGCCACCAGAATCTCCGCCACCAGCACTTCTCGATCGTGACCGTCCAACGCCAGTTCACCGGAATCAATAGCCGCTGAAATAGCATCGTTGAAGAGTTGCTCCAGCGGCTCCTCGACACGCACCATTTTCTCAATCCAACCGTTAGACGCGCGCTTTAACACCGCTTCATTACCGATCAGCATTTCCAGGTGGGAGTCAAAGGGGTAGAGCTTGTATTTATCGGGCGTCATCAAACCAATGCCCAGCAGCTTCTCCGGCATGGTCAGCGGCAACGCCAAAAAACGCTCAAACACCTGCCGCAGGTTTTTAAACATATTGGTCGCCAGCGCAATCAATACATCTTCTTTGCTTTGTATATGTTTATAGATAGAACCCATCGATAGCCCTGCACCTTTGGCAATCGATGACATGGTAAAATCCATCAGGGATGTTTCTGCAATGCACTGAGCGGCTGCAGTGAGGATTTTTTCTTCCTGTTGCAGCGGAGTAAACTTGGGAGCAGGCGCCATAACAATCCAGTAATACTATTCGAACGAGATTCGAATAGTATTACCTGCGCCATTTTTTATCAATAATCCATGGCATTCATCTCAATCTGGATCATCGACAAGCGGTGTTATCAGCGCTTATTTCCGGGTAATAGGACAGCAATTAAAACCAATCACTTTATAAAGCGGGCAAAAACCCACCCGCCCGATCAGCCCCCACAACGTTTGCGGACCAACAAAGGTCAAACTCAACAGAATTAAACCCACAACAACACGAATGGATCGATCAACAACACCTTCGTTTTTCATCTCTTTCTCCTGATAGTTAAGGCACTAACAGCAGCATGACAAAAGGGCAGCTAAGGTTCTGTGACTTAGTCACTCAGCACAAAACTAAATCAAATCGTGCAGGGTTTGGCGGTTGAGTAGTTCGATAAAACTACGCCCCAAGCTAATCCAGCCTTCGGACTCAAAACGTTTTAATCGGAGTAGTCGTTACTCTCAGACTTCAAGCAGGCAGGATTTTATATCTGTCTCCAATGACCTCCAACTTTCAGGATTAGAACCAATTACCTCGATACGGCTATCCGGTGACTCATCCAGCGCCATCACACTCAGCACACCATCCACCTGATTAAAGGCAAAGATGCCGTTATTGGTAATAAACACCGCCTTCAAACGCTCTGCATCGACACCCATCAGATGCGAATAGAGCAGATCGTAATCAAACACAAAACGGCTATCGAACAACCAGCCGCTGCTGGCAAATTCACCGCGTTTGTTATCAATTCGCAACACACCACTTTCCGGTATTTCCGGTTGCGGTGGCAACATTGATGCATCGGCATTTCCAGGCATCGTGTGTTGATGCAGATGACCGTTAAAGCCATTAACTGCTGCCAACCACTCTAACGATAATTGACCCTGTTCAACCTGATATAGAGGTGTGTTTTGCATTTCCGGCTTACTGGCTAAATAGCCTTGCAGTTGCGATAGGTCCTGCTCGCCATAGACATCTGTCTTGTTCGCCACCACCACATCGGCAATCGCTAACTGTTGATTAAAGGTATCGTTACTGGTGTAACGCTGATCACTGATTTTGCGCGCATCCACCAGCGTGATAGTGGCGCGCAAATCCAGCACACCTTTATAATTATCGCCCGATAACACAGCCATCACTTCTTTGGGGTGGCCCAGCCCGGTGGGCTCAATCAACAGGCGATCAGGTTTGGCTTTGGCCAGCAACATAGTCAGCGCCATTTGCATTGGCAAACCTGCCGTGCAGCACATGCAGCCGCCCGGCACTTCGCGAATAAAAACATCCTGCTGCTCGGCATTATTTCCAGTAATCAGACTGCCATCAATACCCACCTCACCAAACTCATTAACCAGCACCGCCCAGCGCTCGCCCTCAGGTTTACGCTTGAGCAAATGCTGAATGGCGGTTGTTTTGCCGACGCCCAGAAAGCCGGTAATGATATTGGTGGGGATATTTTCAATCATGTTATCGTCATCAAGTGTAGAAAAACGGCTATTGTAGCTCAATACGCGAACGTTCAGGGCTCAATGTTTTGCCGTCCTGATGGGAACGAACAACCCACTGGGCATCCAGCTCTTGTACGGCGGGAAACGGCTTGAACAATGTCACATCAATGGCCGCCAGCGCTTCCGGTTGTTGGCAACCGGACAGATATTTTGCCTCGACACCTGAGTGTTCAGCTTCTGGCTCTTTATGTGCCTCATTATGCTCGTCGTGCGCCATATCAATATCAGCCGTTACCCGCTGACATTTTCCGCCTCGAAAATCGAACAATTCATTTGCTACGGCCAACCGCTGATGAGTTTTCTTAACTTGCTGATGCCGCTCTTCACTGTGTACCGCATGCTCAAAACCAAGCAGGTTTATCGTCGGGGATTCCAGCTCTATTAACAGCTCCTCACCTTCCAGCACAATAAATAGACTGGCCAAACCATACACGTGAGATTCCTGCACATGATGATTCTCGGCGTGATCGTCAGCCATCGCCGGACTAGCAATAAAGACGGCACCGGCCAAGCCAAGTGTTGCGGCAACGGATAGCCAGCTCAAACCTCTAAATTTGATCATACCACCTCAAACATAAGTAACGTTATAATATTGCATTATGTTCAAAATCAAGGCTCAGCAAACTTTTCTTGATATCCCCTGCGGGCAGAGTAAAGATAAGCCTTTCGCGGGCAAGCCTTAATCAGGTAATGCTTTTGCTTAAACGGTTATTCAACCCGGCCAAACTTCACGCAAAGGAGAGATTAGCAATGGGGAATCGTGTATCTGTACTTGAGAGCCGTCACCTAGCGCTGGGCGCAACGCTGGCTGACTGGAATGACATGGCTGTCGCCTGGACCTATGATGCCGACCCTGATGGTGAAGCCGATGCCACGCGTACCGCGGCCGGCCTCATTGATTTGTCAGCATTACGTCGTGTGCATATCAAGGGCCCCGACGCCTTTGCCGCCGTAGACTATCTGTTACCTCGCAATATGGATGTGATCTATCCGGGCAAATCTGGTTACTCCACGGTGCTAACCGATGACGGCGGTGTCGCCGATGATGTCATTGTTTATCGTCTGGCAGACGATCACTTCATGCTCGCTTATGGTACCGGCGAAACAGTTCCGGCGTTAATTAAAGCCGTGGCGGGCAAAAACCTTAGTGTCGATTACGACGATGACACCCACATCATTGCGTTACAGGGCCCCATCGCGCACACCCTGCTTGATGCCAATTCTCCGGATGACGTCGACAGTCTGAAATTCTTCCACCAGATCGAAACCACCCTCTTCGACAAAGCCTGCATTGTTTCGCGCACCGGCTTTACCGGTGAGCGTGGCTATGAAATATTCGCCAAAGCCGGTGTGGTGGGCGAGCTGTGGGACGCCATTCTGGAAGCGGGTGCCGATCGGGGCGTTAAGCCATTATCCTTCGTGGGCCTAAATACTCTGCGTATTGAATCAGCACTGCTGTTCCACCCCTTCGACGTGTCTGAAAACCAAACACCCTGGGAAGCGGGCCTGGGCTGGTCGATCGGCAAAGCGAAAAATGCTTATATCGGCAAAGCCGCCTGCGAAGCTGCACAGGGCAAAGAGCGTATGGTCTTTGCTGGCATCGTTGCTGATGCCGACGTTGCGATTGGCGAACCCATTGCCGGTGGCGAGCGTATTCACCTAGACGGTGAAATGGTCGGCTATGCAACCGCAGCACTGTACTCAACGCGCCTGCAACAATCCATTGCGCTGTGTTACCTCAAACCCGAAGCCGCGGCTGAAGGCACTCAAGTTGAAGTGCGCGGCGCGATTAATTGCTCGGCAACCGTTTGCTCTCTGCCCTTCTACGACAAAGAGAAATTAAAACCACGCGGGCTGGCTTAACAAGCCATTTCCCGAAGTACAAAAAAGGGGCCAAAAGGCCCCTTTTTTTATTGCTCAGGTTTCGCCCCTGCCTATCCGTTTACTAGCAGGCAGTTAAAAACGTTTTCGAGGCAGGAGCTACAAGGCAAAATCAGACGAACCAGCGCAGTTTATAGATAATAAATGAGCATTTTGAGTCTGATTTTAACGCCGTAGCAGCCACGCAGATAGTTTTTAGCCTCCTGCTAAGACTGCACCTGATGCATGTGCACATCTTGCTGAGGGTAAGGAATGCTAACGCCCTGCGCGTCAAAGGCCTTTTTAACCGCTTCCTGCATATCAAAGTACACACCCCAATAATCAGCGGCATTCACCCAAATACGCAAAGTAAAGTTCACCGAGCTATCAGCCAGCTCAGACAACAATAACGCTGAAGTAGGATCTTTTAATACCCGGCTATCGGCATCAATCAGGCCTTGCAGGATAGCTTTTGCTTTGTCGATATCATCATCATAACCAATACCAAACACCATATCGCAACGACGTGTTGCCTCCGTCGAATAGTTAACAATACTGCCGTTAGCCACCGGGCCGTTGGGGATGATAATGGTCTTGTTATCCGGCGTTTTCAGCACAGTGGTGAAAATCTGGATCGAATTAACGGTACCGGTATGGCCCTGCGTTTCAATCACATCACCGACCTTGTAAGGTTTGAACAACAGCAGCAATACACCACCGGCAAAGTTCGACAGACTGCCCTGCAATGCCAGACCAATCGCCAGGCCTGCGGCACCTAATACGGCAATAAAGGAGGTTGTTTGTATACCCACCATCGACGCCACGGAGATCAGCAGCAGCGCCTTCAAAATCACACTGAGCAAGCTATCAAGGAAACTTTTCAGAGTCGGCTCAACGTCTTTCTTGGTCAACGCCCGGTCCATCAAACCGATCACACGTTTAATAATCCAGAAACCAACAATCAGAACAACAATCGCCAGCACTAATTGAGGGCCATACAGCAATATCATGTTAATAATGGTTTCAGAGTGCTCTTCTACAAATTCCATCTCTCAACTCCTAAGAAGGGGGGTATTATTATTTTTATGAAAGCCCCAAGTGTATCCCCCAACTTTTGAGGCCTGCAATCATTACAATGTAACGGGTTCCTCATCCTGGCCCAGCGAAAGCTTGCGCTCCACTTCCACGCGATCAACCTTCTGGAAGCCACGCGGTAATTTATTACCCCGCCGGCCACGCTCACCACGATACTGCTCAAGTTCGGAAAATTTCACCTTGATGTAGCGCTTACCGGCATGCACCACCAGTAAATCACGCTCACTCAGCAGTGCCATGCCCACCACAAATTCCTCGCGATCAATCACACGCTTGGGTGGAATTTGAACAATCTTATTGCCCTTACCCTTTGTTAATTGAGGCAATTCATTGACCGGGAATACCAGCAGGCGCCCTTCGTTGCTCACCACCGCCAACCATTCGCGATCAAGATCGTAAATGGGTAACGGTGTCATCACCCGTGCACCCTTGGGAATACTGATCGCCGCTTTGCCCGCCTTGTTTTTAGTGACCATATCCTCAAGCTGAGTCACAAAACCATACCCGGCATCGGTCGCCATCAACAGTTTTTGTCCAGGCACGCCCACCGCCAAGCCTTCCACTTTGGCACCGCTAGGCATATTCACTCGACCACTGAGCGGCTCGCCCTGACCTCGTGCGGAGGGCAGCGTGTGAGCCGGAATGGTATAGGCCCGCCCGGAGGAATCGAGGAAAATCACATTCTGATTACTGCGCCCACGTGCCTCGGCGTAAAAACCGTCGCCAGACTTAAAGGACATACTGGTCGGATCAATATCGTGGCCTTTGGCGGCACGTATCCAGCCCTGTTCGGACAACACTACCGTGACCGGCTCGGAGGTCAGCAAGTCGGTTTCGCTGTAAGCCTGTGCTTCACCTCGCGCCACAATCGGCGAACGACGGTCATCGCCATACTCTTCAGCGTCGGCGATGATTTCCTTTTTAATCAGCGTTTTCATGCGCGCTGCTGAACCCAGGATTTTTTCAAGCTTCAAGCGTTCGGCATCCAGGTCAGCCTGCTCGCCGCGAATTTTAACTTCTTCCAGCTTAGCTAAATGACGTAATTTTAAATCCAGAATCGCTTCCGCCTGAATCGACGACAAAGCAAACCGCGTCATCAATTCCTGCTTGGGCTCTTCTTCGTGACGAATGATGTGAATCACTTCATCGATATTCAGGAAGGCAATCAACAAACCATCAAGGATATGCAGGCGATCCATCACCAGATCGAGACGATGTTGCAAACGACGTCGCACCACTTCGGTACGGTATACCAACCACTCCTGCAACACTTCCAGCAGGTTACGTACCCGTGGCTTGCCATCCAGACCAATCATGTTCAGGTTGACGCGGTAGGTGCGTTCCAGATCGGTGCTGGCATATAAGTGCCCCAGCAGCTGCTCAACATCAACTCGATTGGAACGAGGCGTAATCACCAGACGCGTCGGATTTTCATGATCCGATTCATCACGCAAATCAGCCACAGTAGGCAGTTTTTTCGCCTGCATCTGCGCGGCAATTTGCTCCAGCACCTTGGCACCGGAGACCTGATGCGGTAGCGCAGTAATAATGATATCGCCATTTTCTTCAAGATGAGTCGCACGCATACGCAGGCCACCACGCCCGGTTTCGTACATTTTCAGAATATCGGCGCGCGGGGTAATAATTTCCGCCGAGGTTGGATAATCCGGTCCCTGAATCTGTTCACAGATTTCCGCCAGCGTAGTGCCCGGGTTATCCAGCAACTGGATACAAGCGCCCGCCACTTCACGTAGATTATGCGGAGGAACATCGGTTGCCATGCCCACGGCAATACCGGTACCGCCATTAAGCAACACATTGGGCAGCCGCGCGGGCAGTACTTTAGGCTCTTTCAAAGTGCCGTCGAAGTTCATGCTCCAGTCAACCGTGCCCTGCCCCAATTCGGACAGCAACACCTGCGCATAGGGCGACAGCTTCGCTTCGGTATAACGCATGGCCGCGAATGATTTCGGATCATCGGCCGAACCCCAGTTACCCTGACCATCCACCAACGGATAGCGATAGGAGAACGGCTGCGCCATCAACACCATCGCCTCATAGCAGGCGCTGTCACCGTGCGGGTGGAACTTACCCAGCACATCACCGACGGTACGCGCCGACTTTTTATGCTTGGCGGTGGACTTCAAGCCCAGCTCGGACATGGCGTAAATAATACGCCGCTGTACCGGTTTCAGGCCATCGCCAACATGTGGCAAGGCGCGATCCAGAATCACGTACATGGAGTAATTCAGGTACGCGTCTTCCGTGTATTGCTTCAACGGGAGGTGTTCAATGCCCTCGTCGGAAATCTCAATGACGTCATCGGTCATAGTTTTTACCAGTATTGTTGTTCAGGTATAAAAATATTTATGTCATTCCGAGCGTAGCGAGGAATCTTATCTTCCGTAAAGATTGCTCCCGAGGGTCGAAATGACAGTTGTTTGTTGTGGTGGACTAGGTTTCCAGACTCACCAAATTACCGCTTTCCTCAAGCCACTTTTTACGGTCCTGAGAGCGCTTTTTAGCCAGCAGTTTGTCCATCACTTCGTGGGTACCATCACCGGCTTCCAGTGTCAGGCGCACTAGGCGACGAGTATCGGGCGTCATGGTGGTTTCGCGCAGTTGCATCGGGTTCATTTCTCCCAAGCCTTTAAAGCGCTGTACGTTAACCTTGCCCCTTTTCTTCTCGGCGGCGATACGGTCCAGCACACCCTGCTTTTCATATTCACTGAGCGCGTAATAAACCTCTTTGCCGATATCGATGCGGAACAGCGGCGGCATCGCCACAAACACATGACCCGCCATGACCATCGGTTTAAAGTGACGCACAAAAAGGGCGCACAACAATGTAGCGATGTGCAGACCATCGGAGTCGGCATCGGCGAGAATACAAATCTTGCCGTAACGCAGCCCGTTCAGCTCATCGGAGCCGGGATCAACACCCAGTGCTACGGAAATGTCGTGTACCTCTTGGGAAGCGAGAATCTCGTTGGAATCCACTTCCCAGGTGTTCAGAATCTTACCGCGCAACGGCAGAATCGCCTGAAACACTCGGTCTCTCGCCTGTTTGGCAGAACCGCCCGCCGAATCACCCTCCACCAGAAATAGCTCGGTCAGACTGACATCCTGACTGCTGCAATCGGATAATTTACCCGGCAAGGCTGGCCCTGACGTGACCTTTTTACGCACCACTTTTTTACTGGCACGCAACCGGCGCTGAGCGTTATTGATGGCCATATCGGCTAATAAATCAGCAGACTCGGTATTGCTGTTTAGCCACAGACTGAAGGCATCCTTCACCACTCCCGATACAAAGGGTGCGCACTGGCGCGAGGATAGGCGTTCTTTGGTTTGCCCGGAAAACTGCGGATCACTCATTTTAATCGATAAAATATACGCGCAACGATCCCATAAATCTTCCGCTGATAGCTTCACGCCACGCGGCAGTAAATTACGGAATTCACAAAATTCACGCAGCGCGTCAATCATGCCGGAGCGGAAACCATTCACATGGGTACCGCCCTGCGCGGTGGGAATCAAATTCACATAGCTTTCGGTAATCAGCTCGCCGCCTTCGGGCAACCACTGCACCGCCCATTCTGCTGCCTCTTCGGTACCGGTCATGGTGCCGGTAAAGGGTTCATTGGGAATAACTTCAAAGCCGCGCGTCGCCTGCGTCAGGTAATCCTGTAGACCATCCTCATAACACCAGGATTCACGCTCGCCGTTGTTATGATCAATAAAATTAACTTCCAGACCCGGGCACAAAACGGCCTTGGCGCGCAGCGTGTGTTTGAGGCGCGACACGGAAAATTTCGGCGAATCAAAATATTTGGCTTCCGGCCAGAAATGCACCAGGGTGCCGGTATTGCGCTTTCCGACGGTATCAATTTCATGCAACTCTTCGGTTTTATCACCACTGGCAAAACCAATACGGTACTTTTTACCATCGCGTTTGATTTCCACGCTAAGGCGATAGGACAGCGCATTTACCACTGACACACCGACACCGTGCAAACCACCGGAGAACTGATAGTTCTCATTGGAGAATTTACCACCTGCATGCAGACGCGTCAGGATCAGTTCGACACCGCTGACACCTTCTTCGGGGTGAATATCCACCGGCATGCCACGACCGTCATCGGACACCGACAGTGAACCATCATTATGTAACTCGACATCAACACGCTTAGCAAACCCCGCCATCGCCTCATCAATACTGTTATCGATGACTTCCTGCGCCAAATGGTTTGGCCGCGTGGTTTCCGTGTACATGCCCGGACGGCGTTTAACCGGATCAAGTCCGCTCAGAACTTCAATGGAGTCCGCGTTGTAGGTACCTGTACTCATAACTGTAGAAAACTCTCAGGTTAACTTGGGGGTGTGGCTGCTCTAATCCGTACTATCCGCAATTAGCCCTGCAAATTGCAAAATTCGCGGCACCACTTTGTCAAAATCGTCATAACCGTGCGAACCGCCCTGCTCGATAACCAACTGCGTATCGCTGTATTTTTCAGCAGCATCTCGATAATCCAGCGTTTCATCGGCCGTTTGCAATAACACCAGATAAGACTGCGGCTGGCTAAGCTGTTTTGCCTCCATATCCAGCAGTTGCTGCATATATTCGGGCTTCATTTCGTACTCGGCGTCGGTGTGATAATTACGATTAATGCCCAGGTAATGTTTCAGCAACCGGTAAGGGTAAACCGCCGGATTAATCAACACTGCCCGCAGCCCGTATTGCTCGGCCAGGCTGGTAGCATAGTAGCCCCCAAGCGAGCTGCCAATCAAGGTGATATCGGCATTGCGTTGATGTGTTTCAATGATTTTCTGCACCTGCGCCAACGCCGCCGCCGGGCAAACATCCAGTTCCGGCAGCAGATACTGATCAACACAACTGCGCTGGTCTAAATAATCGCTAAGATAACGCGCTTTAAAGGAGGAGGGAGAGCTGTTAAATCCGTGCAGATAAATCAGTAAAGCTGGCTTTGTTTCAAACGTCGGCAAGACTTACTTCCTCAACAACATGCCCGTGTCGCAAGCAGTAACGCAGCCATTCGCCCAGATATAAATTACGCTGCACTTTCTCGTCAATATGCAACATCTGTTCGTTGGGGTAACGGTAAATACCGCGCAGTTGGCGCATATGTTCGGCATTGACCACTTCAGCCATGCTGGCGTCATGATAAAGCCGTACCGCCATGCTGGGCAGGTGCAACCAGTCACAGCTGGCGGCGCACTGGGAGATACGCACGCTGGAGGTATAACGAAAATTCTCCATTACCTCGAACAACACCGTAACCGTCTGCCCGCCGGGATAAGTCACCGATAATTTACGGCTACCCGTTTCAGGCAACAGTTTTAACAGGCGCGCGTAGTTTGCCTCACATTCAGCCATCATGCCTGTGACATCGGGCACATACCGTACTTCGCTTACCGCCATTTTCTCACCGTCTGAGCACCGCCCTTAAAAACTTTAACCATGCCACCGTTTACGCAGGTCATCTCTGTTTAATTGTAGCCACTGCATGGCAATCGTGCTGGTCGCATCACGAATAATTCCTGCGGCCAAAGCCTGCAAAGCCATCTCATATGACACCACTCTAACACAGATATTTTCATGTTCTTCAACTAGCCCGTGCACACCTCCGGTGCCGGAAGAATCCACCTTGCCACAAAACAGCGTGACATTTTCATTGCTACCGCCGGGGCTGTTCCAGACCTGCGTTACCCGCTCCAGCGCCATCACCTCACAGCCCGCCTCTTCCAAAGATTCACGGCGCGCCACCTCTTCTAGCAACTCGCCCGGTTCAACAATGCCCGCCACCATTTCCAGCAGCCAGGGGCCGTGCTGATCGTCCAGCGCGCCGACACGAAACTGTTCAATCAATACCACAGCATCGCGCGCTGGATCATATAACAGCACCATTACGGCTTGATCTCGCACCAGCAGTTCACGCTGGAAAGTTTCGCTCCAGCCGCCTTCAAAAAGCCGGTGTTTGACCTGTACTTGCTGTAACTGCATAAAACCCTGATAGACCGTTTCACGGCTCACTTGCACATCATCAACTGTAAACCCCGCGCAACAGGTCGTTTTCACTTCCTGCTCGGCAATCCACTGTTGCATCAGCTGCTTCACTTCTTCGCGGGTTTGCCTGAAGGGTGCCAGCGTCTCACCCCCACTCACCTCCACTTTGGCCGGATCAGCCAAGCCCCAGTGCAACCGCTTAACCTCTTCGGGAATATCTGGACAATATTGATCGGCATGATCACACAGCGTAATTACCCAATCGGTCTGTTCAATCCGCTGTCCATCCAGTAAATCGGATGTCTGTATGCTGATATCAACACCCTCTTCCCGCATCACCTGTACAGCGCTGGAGTTCAAGCCATGGGTTTCCAGTCCGGCTGAAGCCACTTGCACGTCAAACTGTTCAGCCAGTGTCGATTGCTGTAACAGAAACCGTGCCCACCCCTCGGCAATTTGTGAACGACAGGCATTGCCAGTACATACAAACAACAACGACAATCGCGGTTTTCCAGCTCTACTCACCGGGCAACTCCAATAGAATTAAAGAATCATTATGGCCAATGCCGGACCAGGCTGCTGCATTAAATCGGTTTTTTTTAACCTGCTATTGGGGCGCCATGACTGCTACCCTATAATCGAGAGATACAACACGATTCATCAATCCGAGCTTGTTATGAAATCACTGCGATCAGGTCTCAGCGCCGCCATTTTTCTTACCCTGTTAAGTGCTCCTTTGCAGGCTGCCAATCTGGTCGATATTTACCAGCAAGCCGCCGATAATGACCCTGTAATTTTAGCCGCTCGCGCCCAACAACAGGCCGACGCAGAAGTTGTGCCGCAAAGCCGTTCCGCCTTACTGCCCAATATTTCGTTAAACGCCAATACCAAAACCACCGATCGCGAAATCAACGGTGGTTCCAGCCCGGTTGATGAACGTTTCAACTCCAACGGTTATGGTGCGCAACTGACGCAGCCGCTGTTTCGAGCCGATCGCTGGTTCACATTAAACGCCGCTAAAGCGACCAAAAAACAAGCCGACGCACTGCTGCAAGATGCGCAACAGGAGTTAATTCTGCGTGTGGCGACCGCCTATTTCAATATTCTGCGTGCCGAGGACAACCTCACCGCCGCCGTTGCCCGCGAATCCGCCTTCGGACAACAGCTGGAGCAGGCTAACGAGCGTTTTAAAGTAGGTCTGATCGCCGCCACCGACGTCTATGAAGCTCAGGCCGGTTTTGACCTTGCCAAGGTGGAGCGCATTTCCAGCCTGGAGGCGCGGCATAACAGTGTGACCGTACTGCAAAGTCTGACCAACCAAAGCTATGAATCTGTAGATCAACTCGATAAAAGCATGCCAGTCACGAGCCCCACACCCTCCGCGTTAGCAGACTGGGTTGAACTGGCGCTCGCCAACAACCTGCAATTACTGGCGACTAAACATCAGCTGGATGCCAGCAAACAGGCCATGCACGCGGAAAAATCCGGCCACCTGCCCACGATTGATGCCAAAGCCAGTTATTCTCATGCCGAAGATGGCGGCACCTCGTTTCTGGGTAATGAGTCCGACACCCAAGTCTTTGCGCTGGAATTAACCCTGCCGCTGTTTGAAGGCGGCAACCGCAGCTCCAAGGTGCGCGAAGCCCGTTATCGTCATGAAAAATTCCGTCAGGATTACCAAAATAGCTATCGCCAAACCCGCGAACAGATTCAAACCCAGCATCGTACCGTCACCACCGATGTACTACGGGTTAAAGCCAGACAAGCGGCGTTGAAATCCAGCGAAGCAGCACTGGAGGCCACCGAAGGGGGTTATGAGGTCGGCACACGTAATATCGTTGATGTCTTGCAGGCGCAAAACAACAGCTTTGATGCCCACCGCAACTACTCAAACGCACTCTATGATTACCTTGTTAACTTACTGACACTCAAGCGAGTGGCAGGCAATTTAACTACAGAAGACTTAGCTGCTATTAACCAATGGCTGGTTGCTGACAAGTCCGAGGTTAAGACGGAGTCATGACTACTCAAAAAATTTAGTCCACCAGGTATTTCTGGACCAACTCAAATAACCGCTGCTGCGCGCCACGGTTATTTTCAACCACTGAGCGAGCCGCCTCACCCACCTGCTGACACGACTCAGGCTGATCAAACCATTGATTGACGTGATTCGCTAACTGCCGAGAGTTTTCGACCAGCCGCATGCCGTCGGCGGTCAACAACAGCTGACTAATATCTGTAAAATTGAACACATGTGGCCCCGATAGAATCGGCATACCTAGCGCCGCTGGCTCCAGATAATTATGCCCTCCGCTGGCCACCAATGAGCCTCCCACAAAGGCGACATCGGAGGCGGCAAATAACAACATCATTTCGCCCATGGTATCGCCAACCAGAATTTGAGTTGCCGATGTCACTGGCTCGGCCTTGCTACGCAAAGCACACTCAAAACCCTGCGTTCGACACAGCGCGGCCACATCGCCAAAGCGTTCCGGGTGGCGCGGCACCAGCACCAACAAAGCATTGGAGTGCTGTTTTAATATCTCAGCAAAAGCTTCTAACACCTGCTCGTCTTCACCCTGATGGGTGCTGGCGGCGATTAATACCGGGCGTTGCTCACCCCATTGATTTCGCAGTTTTTTACCCGCACCCACCAATTCATCAGCCACCTGAATATCAAATTTGACACTGCCGGTAATATGCAGTTTTTGCGGTGCCAGCCCCAGCGTCACAAAACGTTGCCCGTCATCTTCGCCCTGTGCGGCAATGGCGCTGACTTTGCTTAGCATCTCGTTGCTAAGTTTCGGGAAACGGCCATAACCACGAGCAGAGCGCTCGGAGAGTCGGGCATTAGCAATCAGCACTGGAACTTGCTGGCGCGTACAACAATGCACCAAGTTTGGCCACAGTTCTGTTTCCATCACCAGCGCCATGCAGGGTTTTACGCGACGCAGAAAACGCTTAACCGCGCCGGGCGTATCGTAGGGCACATAAACATGAAAGACGGAATCACCAAACAGCGCTTTAACACGCTCCGAACCCGTGGGGGTCATGGTGGTGATGGTGATGGGTAAATCTGGATAGGCTTGCTGAATTTGCTTGATCAACGGCGCAGCAGCGATGGTTTCACCCACCGACACCGAGTGCACCCACAAGCCATTGCTTTGAACTGGCGCTTTGAAAAAGCCCATTCGCTCAGCCCAGCGTTTGCGATACAAAGGAGCCTTTCTTGAACGCCACAGCAAGCGCGCGAAAACCACGGGCAGCAGCAGCGTGTACAGCAGCGTGTAGCTGAAGCGATTCATTTAACCCCTCTACACGGATTCGAGCGGGGCGCTCTAATCGCGATCTTTAATTTTTTCTACGATTGCGGTGGTGGAGACTTCATCAAGAAAACTCAACACCTTCACTTCGCCGCCAGCTGCCAGCACTTGATCAGCACCAACAATTTCTTCGATGCTGTAGTCACCGCCTTTTACCAGCACATCCGGCTGCACCTGGCGTAATAATTCTTCGGGTGTATCTTCCCCAAAGCTCACCACCCAGTCCACGGCTTCAAGTCCGGCCAGCACTGTCATGCGGCGGTCCACCGGATTAATCGGCCGCCCCGGTCCTTTCAGGCGTGATACAGATTCATCATTATTAACACCAACGATTAAACGATCACCTAAGGCGCCAGCTTCAGCTAAATAACCAATGTGGCCAGCGTGAATAATATCGAAGCAACCGTTGGTGAAAACGACTTTTTCACCGTGGGCGCGGGCATCTTCAATTGCCATCACCAGCTGATCAACACTCATCACACCGCGCTCGGAACCTTGTTCACGTTGAATGGCGCGACGTAATTCCGGTGCACTGACAGTTGCCGTACCCAGCTTGGCAACCACCAATCCTGCCGCCAGATTGGCCAGCGCCACCGCCTGCGGCAAATCACCACCGGCGGCCAATGTTGTTGCCAGCACCGAAATCACCGTATCACCGGCACCGGTCACGTCATACACTTCTCGCGCACGGGCTGGCAAATGCAGCTCAGGCTCACCATCACGCAGCAGGGTCATGCCGTGTTCGCTACGCGTTACCAGCAGTGCATCCAGTTTCAATTCACGCAGTAAAGCAATACCGCGATCCACCAACTGCTGTTCTGTTTCGCAGTGGCCGACCACCGCTTCAAATTCTTTCAAATTCGGCGTAATCAGTGTCGCGCCGCGATATTTACTGAAATCAGAACCTTTCGGATCAACCAGTACCGGCACACCGGCAGCACGTGCCAGCGAAATGAGTTTTTGCGGTTCCTGCAAAGCACCCTTGCCGTAATCCGACAAAATCACTGCACCGGCATTTGCCAGCTGACCTTTCAGGCGCGCCGGAAACTCTTCCACGTCGGCAGCCACAAAACCCTCTTCAAAATCCAAACGGATCAGCTGCTGGTTCTGACTGATGATGCGTAATTTGGTAATGGTTGGTCGCTCAGCCGAGACTTGGAAATCACAATCAACACCCACGGCATTCAGGCTGGTTTGCAATGTCCGTGCATGCTCGTCATCACCGGTCGCACCAATCAGTGCTGCTTTTGCACCCAGCGCGGCGATGTTCAAGGCTACGTTGGCCGCGCCGCCTGGACGCTCGTCGTCATGTTTGATATTAACAACAGGAACCGGCGCTTCGGGGGAGATGCGCGACGTGCTGCCATGCCAGTAGCGATCCAGCATAACGTCCCCAGCTACGAGTACTTGCGCCTGATTAAAACGGGGCATATCCAGTTTCATGATAAGCAGTCCTGTTGTTTTTTTCTTATTCTTCTAATGGAGTAGCTGTCTCAGCGATGTCATCATCACTGAACTGCATGTTGTGTAATTGTGCGTAGGTCTCGCCCTTGGCCAGCAACTCGGCATGAGAGCCCACTTCGACAATCGAGCCCTTATCCATCACCACAATTTTATCGGCATTTTCAATGGTGGACAGTCGGTGAGCAATCACCAATGTAGTACGACCATGCATGACTTTATTCAGAGCCTGCTGAATATAACGTTCGGATTCAGTATCCAGCGCCGAGGTTGCCTCATCCAGAATCAGCAGCGGCGCATCCTTAAGAATCGCTCGCGCCAAGGCCAATCGTTGGCGCTGGCCACCCGATAGCATGACGCCGTCTTCGCCCACCGGGGTCGCCAAACCAGCCGGTAGCTCGTCAATAAACTCCATGGCATGGGCCGCGGTCGCCGCCGCTTTAATTTCATCGAGTGATGCACCCGCTAAATCGCCGTAGGCAATATTGTGGGCAATGCTGTCCTGAAACAGCACAATCTTCTGATTCACAATCGCGACCTGGCGACGCAGGTCAGCCAGTTTATAATTTTCTACCGCCACACCATCCAGTTTAATTTCACCACTGGAACTATTAATGAAACGCGGCAATAGACTGACCAGCGTGGTTTTACCGCTACCTGAGCGCCCCACAAAGGCAACCGTTTCACCGGCCTCAATAGTTAAATTAATATTGCTGAGCGCAGGCTGTTTGGCGTTTGGATAACTGAAACTGACATCATTCAGCTCCAGCCGCCCTTTGGCACGTTCGAGTGAGACCGTGCCGCTATCAACTTCAGGCGCTTCATCCATCATCGCAAAAATGCTTTGCGATGCCGCTACACCCTTCTGAATTTCAGCATTAATGCCGGTCAACTGCCGTAATGGTTTAGCGATCATGCCCGCCGCCGCCAGATAAGAAAGGAAGGTACCAACATCCAGATCACCACGCAGGCCGGTGCTTAATCCAATCCACAACACCACCGCCACCGCCATAAAAGTCAGCACTTGAATAAAGGGGGTGCTGATTTCGTTAACGCGGGCCAATTTCAAACTTTGTTTGAGGGTGTTTTCGCTGGCATCACGCAGGCGTTTGCGTTCGTACCGAGCACCACCAAAGGCGCGCACCACTTCAAAGCCTTTAAAGGTTTCTGAGGCAATGTGAGTCACACCACCCATGGAGTTTTGAATACGTCGACTGTATTTACGAAACAGTTTAGTGGTAATGCTGACCACCGCACCAATCACCGGCCCCACCACCAGAAATACCAGCGACAGTTTCCAGTTCAAATAAAACAGGTAGCTGAGCAGCGCAACGACGGTCAGGCCTTCACGGAAGATGGTTTTTAACGCTTCCGTGGTCGCGCCAGTGACCTGTTCGATATTAAAGGTCAACGTCGAGATTAAATGCCCCGAGGCATGACGACTGAAAAATGCCCCCGGCAAGCTAATTAAATGATTAAACAGATGCTGGCGCAGGTTATTAATCAGATTGGAGCCCACAAAAATCAGGTAATAGCTACCCAGATAGGAGCCGAAACCACGCAGCGCGACAATCAGCACCAGCATCACCGGCAAGAAATAACTGTAGGATTCAGGGGTCGATAACTGTAAAAATTCCGGTAGCCAGGCGATTCTTTCCGACTCAACGTCTTTACCGTTGGCCGCCTCTAAAATCTTAGGCACATATTGAGTCACCCACGCCAAGCCTGCCTGAGTCGCGCCATAAATACCAAAACCCAAAAAACTAAGCAGATAGGCGGGCCAATAGCCGCCAACAAAGCCTAGCAGTCGCCGATAAGCTTGCCAGCCTGTCAGTTCAGTTTTGTGCTGATCAGATTCATTCATATCGTGGATTTTATAGCTCGAATTTTGCCAGTACACATTAGAAAGCCCGGCTGGCCTTTCGCGCAGACGGGCAATAGTGCCTTATCGAAAGGCCTATGATGAGGCCATGATAATAGAGATCTGCCTGTGATAACAGAGCCTATCCGCCTTGTTCGAAGGCCTGTTCCTGTCGCTGCTCGCTGAGCTGCATGGATTGACGCCTGACGATGTATTGAATCAGCTCTTCACGCACATGGATATCCGTGCTGACAAAATCAAGTCGCAACAGGTAGAGCTTGCCGCTGCTTGCTACCACGCGGTCACAGGCAGTCACGCAGCCCTTAAGCTTGAGTGTGGCATTAACCGACTTGAGTAACAGATTAAGTTCCAGCATCTGACCGGCATCAATCGGCTCATCACACTCAAACGCCATGCCACAGGCACTGATATTTACCTGTGTTTGTTCATGTTTAATGAGACCGCCACCGAGATAACCCAGCTCCAACTCAGCAGCCATAAAATCCAGCTTTTTATTCAATAGCCCAATGACATTGGCGGCAACAGAATTACTTTGCGAAAGAACATTAAGTGCCGCAGTGAGCTCGCGATCAATGGTTTTTACGACCTGTGCAGAGGATATTTGCACATTATCGCCATCGGAACACATGTTATGTAAATCGCCATCCAGGGATCGATAACTCAAACCCACCCAATCGTTAATTCGGAAGTAACGTCTACGATCCTGCCCGTCCATCAATGCTCCTCTAGCAAACCCTGAATAACGTGCCTTTTTAACTTCAGAGTGCTCTCATAAATTTGATTAAAAAACTTCATCCGGCGTTAACACAAAACTTGGATCCAGATTCAAGCCTTTAAAGTAGCTGGGATCAAGCTGTTGCAGCAGCTTAACGCCGTCATTATCTTCCTTCTCAAGAGGCTGCTGAATAACGATTTCAACACGCCGATTACGTGCCCGGTTGTCCTCGGTATCATTTGCTTTGAGCGGTTTCGCATCAGCAAAGCCGGTCACCATAAAACGGTTGCTATCCAGCACGCCGCCTTTAAACAGCTCATGCGCGACTGATAACGCCCGCGCTGATGAGAGATCCCAGTTGGATCGAAAAACACGCGTAGCAATAGGCACGCTATCGGTGTGTCCCTCAACAGAAATATTACCTTCAACCGTGGTCAGCACTTTTCTGACGCTGGCCATCACCGGTACAAACTGACGTCGCAACTCGGCAGAACCCGACGGAAAAGAACCCTGCTCCCGCACTCTAATGATAATACGACGACCGCGGGTCTCAACATCTACTTTGCCGCTGCTAATTTCCTTTTTCAGCTCTTTCGCCAGTTTGCGGGCATCGTTTTCGGTTTCCTCAATCAGGGCATTGAGCTTACTGATAATTAAATCCTTTGCCGATTCCGCCGTTTTTACGGCATCGGGGATTTCCTGACGCCGGTCAAAACCCAAGCCGGTTTCATTGGTGCCGGTATCATCGACTTTAATATCGAGAGTGTTTTTGGTGACGTCGGTGGTGGATTGGCGAATTTCGTTGATCGGCGTGGGCTCAGGTTTACCGGGGCTGAATTCCTGGGCAACAATACTGGTACCCTTGGGGATATCCTTCACGTTAATTTGGTTTTGCACACCAAAGGCATTACGCATGGAGCCCGCCAGCTGTTTATATTTCAGCAGATCCATTTCCGAGAAAGACAATAGCAATACAAAGAAACACATCAGTAGCGACATCAAATCGGCAAATGTTGCCATCCACGCCGGAATACCGGCTGGACACTCTGGACAATCTTCTACATCTTCAGCCATCTTCAGTTCACACTCACTGCGTCACTTATGCTTCTACTTCTTCTTTTTCTCTTTGCCCTTTCCTTTGTCCTTTCCTTTGTCCTTTCCTTTGCTTTCACGCAGGGCTGGAGCAAGGTAAGTTTTCAACATGGATTCAACGACCCTAGGGTTCTGCCCCGCCTGAATCGCCATCAAGGCATCAATCACCATGGATTTGAGCCGGCCTTCTTCATTTCTACGAAGATCCAGCTTGTCGGCAATAGGAATAGCAAACATGTTGGCCAAAATCGCACCGTAAAGTGTCGTTAGCAGCGCCACCGCCATCGCCGGGCCAATCGATTTAGGATCATCCATCGCCGACAGCATCTGCACCAAACCCACCAGCGTACCGATCATACCCATCGCAGGCGCCACATCGCCCATGGCAGTAAATACTTTCGCACCCCAGGCGTGACGCTCGGTAGCCTGGCGCATATCCTTGGTTAAGACATCCTTGACCACCTCACCATCATGGCCATCCACCAGCATCTTGATGCCTTCTTTCAAAAATTCGTTATCGACCTGCTGACCTTCCAGCGCCAGTAGACCACCCTTACGAGCTACATCCGCCATTTCAACAACAGCAGGAATCATTTCTTCCATTTTGTCCATTTTGAAAATAAAGGCTTTCAAAGCGACTTTAAACGCACCCAAACATTGGGCGAGATTGAACTTCATCAGCACCACCATCAAGGTGCCAACAAGTACAATCAATATTGACGGTACGTTGACAAACACCAACACCGAGCCACCCAAAACCATTGCCGCGACGACAATACCAAAGGCTCCCAAGATGCCAATTAAGGTTGCTAAATCCACTCTTTACTCCAAAAGTTCAGACACTGCGTCGGAATTACGCGAAGCACACAGCGCCTCACAAATCGTTCAGTTTTAATGCCGCTCATCAGCGTTTTCATTTATTCTATCGGCCAGCACCAACCAAGCTAAAGCGCCAGCCTACGTTTATACACCATAAGATACTGTAAGCTTAGCCATTAAAATAAAAATGTCTCCCAAGTTCTGACAATTGTTGTCAATTTATACCCTTGGCTAACCATACAATTTACTCGCCGCAGCATTGACCCAGCCTGCCACCTTAGTTACCGTGTGGTCTCGTTTATTGAGCAGCGGAACCGACATGGCAAAGAAAAAACAGGGTTATGATTTCGAGCAATCCCTGACCAATCTGGAGCAGCTCGTTGAGCAGATGGAAAGCGGCGAGCTATCGCTGGAAAAAGCGCTGGAAACCTTTGAAAACGGCATCCAGCTAACTCGTCAATGCCAAACCATGCTCAGTGAAGCCGAGCAAAAAGTACAGCTGTTAATCGACAATAACGGCACGCTTGAGAGCCAGCCCTTTGACGCCCCTGAGTTAGGAGCGACTGAATAAGTGTGCTTCCAGCAATTCGTACAAAGCAGTCAACAACGGGTTGATCAAGCGTTAACAAATCACCTTAACACGGACTGCATTGCCTCACGGCTTCTCGAAGCCATGCGCTACAGCGTATTTAACGGCGGCAAGCGCATTCGCCCGGTACTGGTCTACGCTACAGCTCAAGCTTTACAGGCCGATTCTTCGTCGACCTTCTCTTCGCTACCCGACACCGCTGCCTGCTGCGTTGAACTGATTCATGCTTACTCTTTGATTCATGATGACTTGCCGGCCATGGATGATGACGACCTGCGCCGCGGCAAGCCCACCTGCCATATCGCCTTTGATGAGGCGACCGCCATTTTGGCCGGTGATGCGTTGCAAACGCGGGCCTTTGAACTTTTGATCAACGATCCATCCGCTCAAACCAACCCTGGGCTAGTGCTGAAAATGATACAACGCCTGGCACGTGCCAGTGGTGCCGCCGGCATGGTGGGCGGACAGGCCTTTGATCTCGACAGCACCGGCAAACAACTCAGCCTTGATGAACTAAAACAGATGCATCGCCATAAAACCGGCGCATTGATCTCAGCCAGCGTTGTACTGGGCGCGCTGGCAAGTGGCCAACCCTCCGATACACAGCTGTCTGCATTGGAGGAGTATGCCGCCTGCATCGGCCTGGCCTTCCAGATTAAAGATGACATCCTCGACGTTGAATCAGACACCGCAACACTTGGCAAACAACAGGGTGCTGACCAAACCCTCAACAAAGCAACTTACACCTCAATTCTTGGCCTTGCCGAAGCCAAACAAGCCGCCCTGTCGCAACACCAGCAAGCATTAGCGGCATTGGACATCTTTGGGCCCGAGGCGGATAATTTACGACAACTGTCCGCCTACATTATCGAGCGCAACAAATAGCAGCATAGGGTCGTTCGTTGGTGTAGAATGTGCCGTTTTCAAATAATTCCGGCTCACTTTCCCAGTACTAAATACATGTTTCACGAGATCCCCAGAACACGGCCCGACACCCCCCTGCTTGATGCAGCAAGCACGCCTGCGGAACTGAAACAGCTGGGTGAAAAACAACTGCCGGCGCTGGCAAACCAGCTACGTGAATACCTGCTGTATAGCGTCGGTCAATCTGGCGGCCACTTTGGTGCGGGTTTAGGCGTTGTCGAGCTGACCGTTGCCCTGCACTATCTCTACAACACGCCCGACGACTACCTGGTCTGGGATGTTGGCCATCAGGCTTATCCGCATAAAATCCTGACCGGTCGTCGCGAGCAAATGCCCAGCATTCGCCAAAAAGACGGCTTATCGGCTTTTCCAAAACGTGCCGAAAGCCCCTACGATGCCTTTGGCGTTGGTCACTCCAGCACATCCATCAGCGCCGTATTAGGCATGGCTTTAGCTGCCCGCCAGCAAGGCATTGACCGTAAAGCTGTCGCCGTTATTGGTGATGGCGCGATGACTGCCGGCATGGCTTTTGAGGCTCTACATCACGCCGCCCACACCAAAGCCAACATGCTCGTCATTTTGAATGATAACGATATGGCGATCTCGCGTAACGTCGGCGGCCTGTCGAATTATCTGGCCAAAATTCTATCTGGAAAAACCTATCAGGGCGTGCGCGAGCGCAGTAAAAAAATCCTCAGCGGCCTGCCAGGCGCACTGGAGATCATGCGCCGCACCGAAGAACACATGAAGGGCATGGTCGCTCCCGGCACGCTGTTCGAAGAGCTGGGCTTCCACTATATCGGCCCCATTGATGGTCACGACCTTTCCACTCTGGTGCCGACTATTCGTAACATCATGGCATTGCCTGGCCCACAATTTCTGCACGTCGTCACAAAAAAGGGCAAGGGCTTCAGTCCAGCCGAAGCAGACCCCGTGGGCTATCACGCCATTAATAAAATAGCGCCGACGCCTGCCGTTGAGTCAACCACACCAAAAACCAAGCAACCCAGCTACTCCAATATTTTTGGTCAGTGGCTGTGCGACATGGCTGAGCAGGACGACAAGCTGACGGGCATTACGCCAGCGATGGAAGATGGTTCTGACATGGTGGAATTCGCCAAACGCTTCCCCGAGCGTTATCACGATGTAGCCATCGCCGAACAACATGCCGTAACGCTAGCCGCAGGCCTGGCCTGTGGCGGTGTAAAACCGGTCGTTGCCATCTACTCCACCTTCCTGCAACGCGGTTATGACCAACTGATTCATGACGTGGCGATTCAGGATTTAGATGTGCTTTTTGCTATCGACCGCGCCGGACTGGTGGGCAAAGACGGGCCGACGCATGCCGGTAGTTTTGATTTATCTTTCCTACGCTGCGTGCCAAAAATGGTGATTATGGCGCCCGCCGATGAAAACGAAACTCGACAAATGCTCTATACCGGCTTTCAGTATCAAGGCCCGGCGGCAGTTCGCTACCCGCGCGGCACAGGCCCCGGTGTCGCCACGGAGAAAGAAATGACAGCCTTACCTTTGGGCAAAGGTGAAATTCGCCGCTCGGGCAAACAGATTGCGATCCTGTCATTTGGCACCATGCTGGCACCGGCATTAGAAGCAGCCGAACAACTTAATGCCACCGTTGCCAACATGCGTTTTGTTAAACCAATGGACGACGCGTTGATTGCCGAGCTGGCTGCCAGCCACGATGTATTAGTCACGATCGAGGAAAACTGCATCCCTGGTGGCGCAGGCTCGGCCGTCAATGAAGTTTTGGCTGCTCAGGGTTATCAGGGCATGGCATTAAATCTCGGCCTTCCTGATCGCTATGTGGAACATGGCAATCCCGAAGACATGCTGGCCGAGTGTGGACTGAATAAGAAAGGTATTATTGCTTCAATTGAAAGCCGCCTGAAGCAGCTAAAGCAAAACGGCCAGAAAACTACAGCTTAATAGCGAAGTTTACTTTTTAAAGGAAGAGACTGAGAAAGCGCTAACCAGATAACTTAAGTTAACGCAGCAGGGAGTTTTAGTCGTTCATATCGAACAGGTGGCCTAGCTTACCCACCTTGGTTTGCAGATATTTTACGTTGTGCGGATTTTCACCGGTATTCAACGGCACACGATCAACCACATCAATACCCATACCCTGCAAGGCTTTTACTTTAACCGGGTTATTGGTCATCAGCTTCATCTGCTTAATGCCCAGATGCTCAAGCATCACGTTAAGCATACTGTAATCACGCATATCAGCGCCAAAGCCTAATCGCTCATTCGCTTCAACCGTATCCGCACCTTCGTCTTGCAGCTTGTAGGCTTTGATTTTGTTCGATAAACCAATGCCACGGCCTTCCTGGCGTAAATACAGCAACACACCACGACCTTCTTCAGCAATTTTTTTCAACGCCCGATGCAGTTGGTGACCACAATCACAGCGCAGACTAAACAGCGCATCGCCGGTCAAACATTCGGAGTGAATACGTCCTAGCACAGGTTCGCCATCACCGACATCACCCATCGTCAGAGCCACGTGTTCCTTGCCAGTGGCAATCTCTTCAAAGCCATGTATGGCAAACTCACCCCATTCCGTGGGCAATTTTGATGAAGCGATATAACGAACGGTCACGTAAAACCTCAGAACACAATTATCGGGGCGTGAATTTTACCAGCATAAACCGGAAAAAAGCCATTCAAGCAAGCCATTTATATGGCTGTTTAGCCACTTTAGAGGGCGGATTTAATGCTCTTTGAAGATTAGGCCAAAATCCGACCCACAAAAGAAGCCTTAATATTTTTTAATCAGCGTTAGCAGGCCCGCATTTTCTTTCATTTCGACCTGCGATAAATAGGTCATACCCAATAACACCTTGGTCGGGTAGACCCCTTCAATCACGGAAGCGCGCACATTACGTACTTCAATTTCTCCCACTTTTACGCTATCGAGCGTTAGGTGGAAAGAACGTACAACACCCGAAGCCGTAGCCGTTCGCCCCTCCTGTCCCGCAGCAAAATCAATCCCAAGCGCGCGCGCCATTTCCGAATTCAAAGCAACCGAAGTCGCACCCGTATCGACCAGAAAAATAACACTACGGCCATTAATGGAACCCGGCGTTAAGTACTGCCCATACTGATTAATGTCAATTTGTTTACTAACCGTTTTACGCTCTTGATAGCCGCCACTGTGAGCACGAGTCAAACTTAATTGGTACTGCTCGCCATCAATAACTACCATGGCACCGACTGCATCAGCACTGCGTAACTTTACGCCCTCAGGGCTGGTTTCACCCACTTTCAAAAGCCGCTGCTTACCAGCAACATTAAGCACCGCAGCGCCTTTAAACAAACCGACCACTCGCACATCCTGTGCCTCAAGCGCATAGGCGGACAAACTCAAACCTGCCCAGCCGACGAGCACAATCGCAAGCATCAAAAATCGCGACATCGACTTATCTCCCTGTCAAAAACTAAAATATCCATGCCAGCAGCTGCAGACACAATAACGCATAAATACCCGCCACTACGTCATCAATCATAATACCCATGCCGCCTTTGACCTGCTTATCCAGCCAGCCTATCGGCCTGGGTTTAACGATATCAAAGAAACGGAACAGCACAAAACCGACTACGATCCAAACCCAGCCAGCTGGCGCAAACAACATAGTCAACCAATAACCGACAAACTCATCCCAAACGATACCGCCATGATCATGCACGCCAATATCTTTGGAGGTGCGTTCACAAATAGTCACCCCCACGGCAAAGGCAACAATCACCAGCAACAAATAACTAAACCAGTGTAAGTGCTGCAGCGGCAAATAAAGCAGCACAGCCGCCAGAGTACCAAAGGTTCCCGGCGCGAACGGTGCCGCACCACTACCAAAGCCAAAGGCAGTAAAATGCCACGGGTTACGCCAAACGCTGGCGGGAACTTTATTCATAATTCTTCCTGACAAGTTTAAAAATGCTGATAACCAGCTGGCGATAGAGGCATGCTTTGCCCGCTTCCATCCAGCACGCACAATTCAGTTTCAGCCGTAATAACACCAATTCGACTCAGAGGCACACCGGTTTGTTCAGCGATTACGATTAGTTTATCCGCCTTTTCAGGAGGCACACAAAAACACAGTTCGTAATCATCGCCCGCACTGAGCGCTAACTCCAAGCTCTTTTTTTCACCAACGGCTTGTCGTAATGACTGAGAAAGAGGTATTGCATTAGCCTGCAGTCTTGCCCCGACCTGACTACGCTTAAGAATGTGCCCCAAGTCAGCCAACAAACCATCGGAAATATCGATCGCGGCCGATGCTACGTCTCGTAGAGCGAGCCCTGTATCAATACGGGCAGCTGGTGACAGGAAACGAGACACCAAATAATTTGTCTCATCAATATTGCCCGACAGCGCTAAAGCAAGACCCGCGCCAGCATCACCCAACGAACCTGACACATAAACCAAGTCACCAACCTGCGCACCATCACGTCGCAATGCCAGGCCTGTTGGCGCATAACCCTGCACTTGAATAGTAATACTGAGCGGCCCACGGGTCGTGTCGCCACCCACTAAACCAATCCCGAATTGATTGGCCACATCAAACAAGCCACGACTAAATTCTCGCAGCCAGCTCTCATTAGCTTCAGGCAAGGTCAGCGCTAGTGTAAACCAGGCAGGTTCAGCGCCCATTGCGGCAAGATCACTTAAATTAACCGCCAGACTACGGCGAGCAATTTGGTAGGGCGAAATACTTTCAGGAAAATGAACACTGGCAACCAGCGTGTCCACAGAAGCTAGCAGGTCGTTATTGGGGCGCGGGGAAAGAATGGCGCAGTCATCGCCAATGCCCAATCGCACATCCAAGCGCAAACTAACGGCCGCCTGTTCTGCAAAACAGTTTTGAATTAATTCAAATTCAGACAGCGCCATGGCAACTTACCAACAAATCACTGGAAACACTTTAGAAACAAACGACAGACGAGGCCGGCGATGCTAGGCAAAATCAGACGAAAAAGCGCAGTTTATTGATGATAAATGAGCATTTTTAGTCTGATTCAACCAACAGTAGGCGCTTTTAGGCGACAACGCAGCGTCCACGCAGATAGTTTCTTACTTTTTAGCCTCAAGCCTTACTTCACCGGCCAGCTTATCCAGAATACCATTAACGTATTTATGACCGTCGGTGGCACCGAATGTTTTCGCCAGCTCAACGCCTTCGTTAATAATTACACGATAGGGCACATCAGGACGTTCCAGCAATTCATAGGTACTCAGGCGAAGAATCGTCAGTTCAACCGGCGTTAGCTCGTGCATCTCACGATCCAAAAGCGGTTTAAGACGATCATCCAACTCGACCTTCATCGCCGGTACTTTATGCAATAACTCGCTAAAGTATTCCCCGTCGACCTTTTGCATATCATTGTCTTCGCGGAACTCTTGCTCAATTGACACCAACGAGGAGCTAGCCAGCTCCCATTGGTAAAGCGCCTGCATCGCCATCTGCCGCGCCTTACGACGCAGCGCTGGATTCAAACGTTTCTTTTTAGAGCCCGGTTTTGAAGCAGGCTTAGGCGCATCTTGATCTTGCATTAGGCGTCCAGATTTTTGAACAACGTGATCATTTCAAGGATAGACAGAGCCGCTTCAGCGCCTTTGTTGCCAGCTTTGGTACCTGAACGCTCAATGGCCTGCTCAATGCTATCAACAGTTAGTACGCCAAACGCAACTGGCACGCCAGTTTGCAGAGATACTTGACCGATACCCTTCACACATTCGCCTGCAACATATTCAAAGTGAGGTGTACCACCACGAATTACCGCGCCCAGCGCAACAACTGCATCGTAGTTACCGCTCGCCGCAACTTTTTGTACGGCCAGAGGAATTTCAAAGGCACCCGGCACACGAATAATAGTGATATTCTCTTCAGCCAAACCGCCCATGCGCTTCAACGCATCAACGGCGCCATCTACCAGGCTTTCCACAACAAAGCTGTTAAAACGACCTACTACCAGTGCAACACGTGCATCACTTGCTGAAAAGTTACCTTCGATTGTCTTGATCATAATGTTCTATTCCAAACTGTAAGATTAAATATTTTATTTTCTAGTTTGCCCGGCGAGCCTCACAACGAGAATCGTATCAGGCAAAACCGTTGTCTTTTAGAAAGGCCAGATCCATGCCCTTTGAACCCGGCTCGGCAGCTTTATCACCGAGCATCAATCGCTCCAGATAACGTGCGATCTGATCCACTTCCAGATTCACCTTGGTGCCCGACGTGTAGCCACCAATAATGGTTTCCTGAATAGTGTGCGGCACGATGTTAAGTTCAAACTCTGCACCATTGACGGCATTAACCGTCAGGCTGGTGCCATCAATACAAATGGAGCCTTTGTGGGAAATGTATTTCGCCAGCTCATCAGGCGCCCGCACGGTAAAACGTTCCGAGCGAGCATCGGCTTGACGGCTGATAATTTCACCTAAGCCATCCACATGACCACTAACCAAATGCCCGCCCAAGCGGGTTTGCGGTGTCAGGGCCTTTTCAAGATTTACACGACTACCCGGTTTAATAAACGCAAAGCAGGTCAGGTTAATTGTTTCGCAGGACACATCCGCCCAAAAACCATCGCCCGGCAACTCAACAGCGGTTAGACACACGCCGTTCACGGCAATGCTGTCGCCCAGCGCCACATCACTCAAATCCAGCTTGCCGGTTTTCACGTAAAGACGCACATCGCCATCGCGTGGCTGCATGCTGTGAATTTCACCAACGGCTTCGATAATACCCGTAAACACCTGTTCTCTTTCCTATTTCCGCTGAAGCCTCTTTTCAAAGAGGACTTCCGTTATTCTTGGGGACCGCGAACTATAGCATTAATCCGCCAGTCTTCACCAACGCTACGCACGTCAGCAATCTCTAAATTCACTTGATCGGCCATTTTTTCCATGCTCGGCAGACTCATCAAAGGCCTGGCCGAACTGCCTAACAATTTGGGCGCCATGTAAATCACCAGCTCATCCACCAAACCTGCCTGCAAAAAAGCGCCGCTTAATACCGCGCCCGCTTCAACCAACACTTCGTTACACTCATTGGCCGCCAGCTCCTGTAACAACGCGCCAAGATCAATTCGCCCGTCATCACCGGCAATCGTTTTTAGCTCAGCATTAGCGATGCTTTCTGAAGGCAGCGATTGCGCGCCCACCAGCCAGGTTTTACCCGGCTGGTTAACAATTTTTGCCGAAGCCGGTGTTTTAAACTCGCTGTCCAGCACCACTCGCAGTGGCTGGCGACGAATCACATCTTCACGACTAACGTGTTCTGAAACTAATCCCGGGAATAAACCCAACTGCTCGGCTCTGATCATCATAGATGGATCGTCGTGCAGCACCGTGCCCAGACCGGTAACAATCGCTGAACTACGCGCGCGCAATTTCTGCACATCACTGCGTGCCGCCGGGCCGGTAATCCACTGACTTTCACCCGAGTCCATGGCAGTACGGCCATCGACACTCATCGCCAGTTTGATCCGCACGTAGGGCAGGCCTGTTTCCATGCGTTTGATAAAACCAGGATTCAAAGCACGCGCCTGCGCTTCCAAGACACCAAACTTCACGTTAATACCGGCTTTTTGCATGCGCTCAAAACCACGCCCGGCAACCAGCGGATTAGGATCCTGCATGGCGGCAACAACACGTATCACGCCCGCATTAATCAAGGCATCACAACAGGGGCCTGTTTTACCTTGGTGGCTACAGGGCTCCAGCGTCACATAAGCAGTAGAACCCTGTGCTGAACCCTCTACATCAGCCAGCGCCTCAACTTCAGCATGGCCCTCACCGGCACGCTTGTGCCAGCCCTCGCCAATAATTTTGCCCTCACGCACCAGCACACAACCCACTCGAGGGTTCGGTTCGGTGGTGTACAGACCACGCTCAGCCAATTGCAAAGCGCGCGCCATGTAGAACTCATCCAGCTCAGGCACTAGTTTTCCTTGGTGAGACGTTCTATCTCTTCGCGGAATTCATTCAAATCTTCAAAATGCCGGTATACGGAAGCAAAACGAATGTAGGCAACGTCATCGAGTTTTTTCAACTCATCCATCACCATCTCACCCACAACGAGGGCTTTAAGTTCACGCTCACCTTTGGCTCGTAGTTTGTGTTTGATCTGGCTCACCGACGCTTCGATTTGTTCGACGCTGACCGGGCGTTTTTCCAGCGCACGCAGCATACCGTTGCGCAGTTTTTCTTCGTCAAAGGGCACACGACTACCGTCCCGTTTCACAAGTCGTGGCAACCACAGTTCAGCGGTCTCAAAAGTAGTAAACCGTTCGCCGCAGGTGTTGCACTCACGGCGACGTCTGACCTGCTCACCTTCGGCCACCAGTCGCGAATCAATCACCCGGGTATCGGCATCACTGCAAAATGGACAATGCATGGAGAATTTCCGTTAATTTTCATTATGTTAACTGCCGCGCATTGTACCCTAGCAAGGCCGCTCTCTCCAAACACTATTGATCGCCCACAACAGCCGTCAGGATTGAGTTACATCGCCATTTGCATTAACCTAACCGGCCTCTAAGTTAGCACTCCAATCAATAGGATTTCCCCGAATGGCGCAATACGCATACAGCCTCAATCGACTCTCAAAAACGGTTCCTCCAAAACGTCAGATTTTGAAGAACATCTCCCTGTCCTTCTTCCATGGCGCTAAAATCGGCGTACTGGGCCTTAACGGCTCGGGTAAATCCAGCCTGCTGAAAATCATGGCTGGCGTGGACAAGGAGTTTGATGGCGAAGCACATGCGTCACCGGAATTATCCGTTGGTTACCTGCCACAGGAACCGGATCTTGATCCCAATAAAGATGTGAAAGGCAACGTTGAAGACGGTCTTCGCGAAGCACTGGATGCCTTAGCTGGCCTCGACAAAGTGTATGCTGATTACGCCGAGCCCGATGCTGATTTCGACAAACTTGCCAAAGAGCAGGCGCGCTTTGAAGACATCATCCAGGCCACCGATGCTCACAACATCGAGCATAAAATGGAAATCGCCGCTGATGCTTTACGCCTACCGCCTTGGGACGCTGATGTCACCACGCTGTCTGGTGGTGAGCGCCGCCGTGTTGCGCTGTGTCGTCTGCTGCTATCCAGCCCGGATATGCTGTTACTGGACGAACCAACTAACCACCTGGACGCTGAAAGTGTTGCCTGGTTAGAGCAATTCCTGCATGAATTCGCTGGCACCGTAGTGGCTATCACCCATGATCGTTATTTCCTTGATAACGCCGCTGGCTGGATTCTGGAGCTTGACCGTGGCCACGGCATTCCATACGAGGGCAACTACACGCGCTGGCTGGAACAGAAAGAACAGCGCCTGGTGACCGAAGAGAAGCAGGAAGCCGCCCACCAGAAAACCATCAACGCCGAATTGGAATGGGTTCGCTCCAACGCCAAGGGCCGCCAAGCCAAGAGTAAGGCACGTCTGGCACGCTTTGATGAACTGAATTCGCAGGAATTCCAGAAACGTAATGAGACTTCAGAAATCTATATTCCACCCGGACCACGCCTGGGTGATGTAGTGATTGAGGTTAACGGCATTAACAAGGGCTTTGGTGAGAAACTACTCATCGACGACCTCAACTTTACCGTTGAGCCCGGCAGCATCGTTGGTGTGATCGGCGGTAACGGCGCCGGTAAATCCACCCTATTCAAAATGCTGGCGGGTATTGAGCAGCCTGATAGCGGCGACATTCGCATCGGCGAAACCGTCGAGCTGGCCTATGTCGACCAAACGCGTGACCTGGACGGCAGCAAAACTGTGTTCGAAGAGTTATCCGATGGCCAGGACATTTTGCAAATCGGCAATTACCAAATCCCATCACGCGCCTACGTCAGCCGCTTTAATTTCAAAGGCGGCGATCAGCAAAAATTCGTTAAGGATTTATCCGGCGGTGAACGCAACCGTTTGCACCTGGCCAAGTTGCTAAAGCAGGGCGCCAACGTATTGCTGCTCGATGAGCCAACCAACGATCTGGATGTTGAAACCCTGCGAGCGTTGGAAGAAGCCCTACTGGCCTTCCCCGGCAGCATTATTGTGATCTCGCACGATCGCTGGTTCCTGGATCGTATCGCCACACATATCCTGGCATTTGAGGGTGATAGCCAAGCGGTGTTCTTTGAAGGTAACTACACAGAATACGAAGCCGATCACAAACAGCGTACCGGCGGCGATACCCAACCTAAACGTGTGAAGTACAAGCGTCTGGCTTCTTAAAACTTTTTACGTCATTCCGGGCTGTACGCAGTGCAGTCCCGGCATGACGCCCTACTCCTGTAGACAAGGCTTTAGCCTTCCCTGCCAGACTAATACCCGATACTGGATTGAGCTACAAAGCCTCCAGCGCCTCTGACAGTTTATCGACCGCAATCACTTCCATTCCAGGAATCGCCATTTTTGGCGCATTGCCCTTCGGCACAATCGCACGTTTAAAGCCGTGTTTGGCCGCTTCCTGCAACCGCTCTTGCCCGCTGGGTACGGGGCGAATTTCACCCGACAAGCCTATCTCGCCAAAGGCGATGAGATCATGGGGTAATGCTCGATCACGAAAGCTGGAAACTACAGCGAGCAGCAAGGCTAGATCAGCACTGGTTTCCAGCACTTTGACGCCACCGACCACGTTCACAAACACATCCTGATCGCCAGTATGCAAACCACCATGGCGGTGCAAAACAGCCAGCAGCATGGATAAACGGTTCTGATCCAGGCCCACCGTAACGCGACGCGGCTGACCGAACTGGCTTTCATCCACCAACGCCTGAATTTCCACAAGTAGAGGACGAGTACCTTCCCACACCACCATGACCAGACTACCGGCAGCGAGCTCTTCGCCACGAGACAGGAAAATAGCGCTGGGATTTTTTACTTCCTTGAGGCCCGTTTCGAGCATGGCAAATACACCTAGCTCATTCACCGCTCCAAAGCGGTTTTTAATGCCACGCAGAGTTCGAAAGCGGCTGTCCGACGTACCTTCCAGCATGATTGAGCAGTCAATCATATGTTCCAGTACTTTGGGGCCCGCGAGGCTGCCGTCCTTGGTGACATGACCAACCATTAGAATCACGGTATTAGTCTGCTTGGCAAAACGGGTCAGCACGGCTGCGCTTTCACGCACTTGAGAAACACTACCAGGCGCAGACTCAACATCGGCCAGATGCATCACCTGGATACTATCAATAACAAGAATTTTAGGTTTATGCTGCTCAGCCGTGGAGCAGATCGTTTCGACGCTGGTTTCCGATAGCAGCTTTAAACCATCAATCGGCAAGTCTAACCGACGGGCGCGTAACGCCACCTGTTGCAGGGATTCTTCACCGGTAACATAGAGTGTTGATTCAGATTGCGCGAGCTGACAGAGGGTTTGCAGCAGCAGGGTGCTTTTTCCGGCACCTGGATGGCCACCGATTAAAATAACTGAGCCTGGCACTAAGCCACCGCCTAGCACACGGTCAAACTCACCAACGCCGGTGGTAATGCGCGGCACTGCGGAAAGATCAATTTCATCAAGCGCCTGAACTTGCGAGACGCTTCCGGCGTAACCGGCTAAACGGCTGGAGGGGGTTTTAGCGGCGCTGATTTTAAACTCAACAACCGTATTCCAGCCGTTGCACTCGGCGCACTGGCCCTGCCATTTAGAAAATTCCGCACCGCAGTCGGAACATACAAACGCAACTTTGCTTTTCGCCTTTGCCATTTCTATGCTCCAGAGGTTTTACTTACTCGAAATATTAGCCGTGGTACTTTTCGCTCAGTTCATGCACCGCATCCACAAACACTTTGGCGTGCTCAGGATCAGCAAACTGAGAAATACCATGACCAAGGTTAAAGACATGACCATTTCCTTTGCCAAAACGCTCAAGAATGTAAGCCACTTCCTGACGAATACGCTCTGGCTTGGCAAATAACATGGACGGATCCATATTACCCTGCAGGGAAACCTGGTCACCCACCAGCTGGCGCGCCATGCCAATATCAGTACTCCAATCCAAGCCTAGGCAATCTGCACCGGCTGCGGCCATATCTGGCAACCACTGACCGCCACCTTTGGTGAACATGATCACGGGCACACGACGACCTTCGTTTTCACGCAACAGGCCAGCGGTGATTTTCTTCATGTAGTTCAGCGAGAACTCTTGATACAGCGGGCCACTCAACACACCTCCCCAGGTATCAAAAATCTGCACGGCTTGCGCGCCCGCCAGAATTTGAGCGTTGAGGTAGGAAATAACGGAGTCAGCCAATTTATCCAGCAACTCGTGCATGGCTTCAGGCTGAGTCAGCATAAATTCTTTAATGTGACGGAATTCGCGAGTTGATCCGCCTTCGATCATATAGGTCGCCAGCGTCCAGGGACTACCGGAAAAGCCAATCAGCGGTACACGACCATTCAGCTCTTTGCGAATAGTGCGCACGGCATTCATCACATAACCGAGATCTTTTTCGCCATCAATCACATTAATGGCATCAACGTCCTTGGCGGTACGGATGGTTTTTTCAAATTTAGGGCCTTCACCGGTAATGAAGTACAAACCTAAACCCATCGCATCAGGGATGGTTAGAATGTCAGAAAACAAAATTGCTGCATCCAGCTCAAACCGCTCCAGCGGCTGTATTGTTACCTCACAGGCAAAGTCGGCGTTTTTGCACAGATCCATAAAGCTGCCCGCTTGTGCGCGACGTTCACGGTATTCAGGCAAATAACGGCCGGCTTGGCGCATCATCCACACGGGCGTGCGATCAACAGGCTCACGTAACAGGGCTTTGAGGAAACGATCGTTTTTCAGTTCAGACATAGACTTCATCACAAGTTGGCGGGCAATCAGAAAACACTGCGACTGCATTTATAAAGTCGCGCATGATACGACAAATTGACGACAGGCTCTAGCGTACAGCTATTACCTGCCATTAAATTCATACGTTTATTGGTGTGCTTTGATCGTATCCTGAATACCTGATATTCCGCGAATCCAGGGTTTGATTCCTTTTAAGGCCGTTGGCATTTTGGTTGCCGCTGCATTGGCCGCTGCTCGATCCGTATAGTGTCCGTAAATCAACACGAACCAGGGCGAGCCTTTATGGGTCTTTTCAAAGTACATCAGGTTTGTGTCATCCGGCAATTTTGCCATAATTTCCAGGATGCTTTCTTCCTTCTGAGAACCAAGTAATTGCATGGTGTATTCGGAGGAAGGAAAAGTCAGAATACGTGCCGTATCCTGTGCCAACCGTGTTGATTGCTCAATTTCCAGAGCGACAACTTCAGTCGCCGGCTTCTCCTCTACGACAGTTTCCACCAAGGCCGGAGTCGCAACGGTGCGCTGCTCAACTACCTGATCCACCGCAGATTTCGCTACTTCCTCGGCAGCAGCCCCCGGTACCTCGGCGCTAAACTCGTCACGTTCGGCCTCAACTTCATTCACTTTTACTACTGGCGCCAGTGAAGCACCTTCCGCTGCTTTCTCATTAGCTCCAAGATCCTCGACCGGATCAACTTGTGCCACAACCAATTCTTCAGCCACTGGTTCAACAAAAAGCTGCCCTTCTGACACTTGCTCTACCTCGGCGGGAACCAACTCCTCGGCAGATCGCTCAATCTGCCCAACCATGCTTTGATTGGCCATTTCTTCTTTCGCTGGAGATTGCTCATTATTTTGCCACCAAAAAAAGGCCACCCCTACCATCACCAGAATTACCGCCAGAATACCTACAAAGTTTTTTGATTTCTTATCTGGTGATTCGCTACTCACAAGCAGCCTTGCCATTCCGGCCATTAATACTTGTTTGGAGGCCTCATTTACACGCCCAGGCAAACCTCCAGATTGTTCAAAAACCTGTTGATACTCAGTTTGAGAGAACGGCGGTTTACTTTGCCCGGCATTTTCACTGAAATGCATCCGCAAATATTGAGTCACCTCGTCATCGCTCAAAGGGCTTATTTGCTGATGAAAGATTGTTTTTTCGACGACATCGCCGGGCACAACCTGCTGCACCTGAGTGAATAATTCTGGCTCACCACACAACAACAAACTAATCGCGCAACGTTGTTCCGCGCCATTCAGCGTTAATTGATAGAGCTGTTCCAATACCTCTTGATCAAACAGGTGGGCGTTATCAATCACCACCATACAATTTTGGTCATGATCAAGTTGTTCTAGCGAATAGCCCCGAATTGCTTTGATTAACTGTTCCGGGCTTTCATTGCCCGCAAGGTCAGGAACATTCAGTTGCTGGCTTATTTCCACCAATACCTGTTTCGGTGCATCGGTATCCAGCGCAGTAAAAAAGCACACCAGCTCCTGATCATGTTGCTCATTAACAAAATGTTCCAGCAGCGCTGTTTTACCTGATTCGTTGGCACCTGTCAGCAATACTAACTTACGACTAAAGCGAGCCAAGTAATTAAACAGGCGCAGCAGCTTTTCGATCTGGGGAGAAGTAAAAAACAACGCGCTTTCCGGGCTAAAGGGGTCGCCAGTAAAACCGTAGTAATTAATATAGGCGTCCACATCCGGGGACACACCCTGATTTTGCAGGTCTTGCTGATCTAAATCGCTCATCACACCTATCACAAACGTTTATCCGTTAGCGGGAGTTACTTCCATTTAAACTAAGATTTCAAGCACAAAGCTGCGAGCCTGCGGCGAAGGTTTCCGTCAAAGCCTGTGTGTCAAAATCGCTACTGATAACAGCATTGCCGATACCTTTTAACAACACCAGTCTTAACGCGCCATCCAACACTTTCTTGTCTACTGCCATCAGCTCCATAAATCGCTCAGGAGTCATCTCTTTCGGCGGCAATGCCGGCAGCTCTACCGCATCAATTAATGCTCGACTTCGCTGTGCATCGGCCTTTGAAATCCATCCCAATCTAGCCGATAAATCTGTCGCCATTACCATGCCGGCAGCAACTGCCTCACCGTGCAACCAATTGCCATAGCCTTGATCCGTTTCGATGGCGTGGCCAAAGGTATGCCCGAGGTTAAGGATGGCGCGGATACCCGATTCTCTTTCATCCTGAGCAACAACTTGAGCCTTGTTTTTGCAAGAGCGTTCGAGTGTATAAATGAGCGCTTCTGTATCGCGTGCTAGAACCAACTTATAGCTCTGTTCAAGCCAATCAAAAAAGTCCGGATCACAAATCAATCCATACTTAATCACTTCGGCAAATCCCGCTCGCAACTCTCTTATTGGCAGAGTATTCAACGTTTCTGTGTCCGCAATCACGCACTGGGGCTGATGAAAAGCCCCTATCATGTTTTTACCCAACGCATGATTAACGCCAGTTTTCCCGCCTACCGAAGAGTCTACCTGTGACAAAAGCGTGGTTGGTATTTGAATGAAGTTTACGCCGCGTTGATAACTGGCTGCGGCAAAACCGGTAATATCACCGACAACCCCGCCGCCTAACGCGATCAACGTTGTGGTGCGATTGTGACGAGCCTTGAGCAAAGCATCAAAAATAAGATTAACACTTTCGAGTGTTTTGAATGATTCGCCGTCGGGTAAGATAACAACGTCACACTTGAAGCCTTCACAGGCCGCTTTTACTTGTTCAAGATAAAGCGGTGCAACTGTTTCATTGCTGACAATCATCACCTGATTGCCATGAATATGGGGAGTTAATAAACCCTCATTACCCAGCAGCCCCGGGCCAATATGAATGGGGTAGCTGCGATCACCAAGATCAACTTCTAAAGTCTGCATGAAAAATCTCTTTCGATACTATCAACAAAAGAGCCATTATAAGTAATTAAGATGAAATGTGGCCCCGCTGACGTAATTATTTACGCCAATCAAGAGCCAAGGTTTTAGTCACTATGGGGCGCGTTCAGAAATTGGCATATCTTACGAACAACAGCCTGGGGATTACCCTGATGCGTTGAGACAATCAAATCAGCAACTGATTGATACAAAGGGTCTCGAACCTCTAACAACGCTTCAAGTACCGCTCGCGGATTTTCTTGCTGAATTAAAGGCCGATTTTTATCACGCAGCGTTCGACGATATTGCTGATCCACAGAGGTTTCCAGATAAACCACCGTACCCCTTGAGGCCAGGTACTGGCGATTTTCCTCTCGCAAAATTGCGCCACCGCCGGTCGCTAGAACGACCTCCGGCAACTGAGTCAGCTCATCAAGCATTAAGGATTCCCGATTACGAAAACCTTCTTCGCCTTCCATATCAAAAATCCACGGAATATCAGCTCCGGTACGCTCTTCTATTTCGTGATCGGTATCCTTGAAAGGGCGCGATAACTCTTTAGAAAGTAAGCGCCCGATGGTGCTTTTACCCGCACCCATCGGACCAACAAGAAAAACACGTTTAGATCTATCCACTAGCGAATGTAAACCGTGTCTTTGATGAGTTTAGGTGTGACAAAAATCAACAACTCAGACTTTTCATCTGTCTTAGTGGTCCTCTTAAACAGGGCTCCCAAGACAGGAATATCACCCAGAAATGGAGTTTTGGAAACATTTTCTACCATCTCTCTCTCATATATACCACCCAGAACGATAGTCTCACCATTTTCGACCAGCACCTGCGTCTGGATTTCACGAGTATCTATACTCGGAATGTTAAAGAAAATTTCCCCTACAGAATCCTTGTTCACCTTTAGGTCCATGATAATTCGATCATCCGGAGTGATTTGTGGTGTTACTTCCAGTGACAGCACCGCATCCTTAAAGCTCACCGTTGCTGCACCACTTGATGAAGCTTCCAGATAGGGGATTTCTACACCTGCCTCAATACGAGCCGTCTGGCCATCCGCCGTGATCAGTTTTGGCTGCGAAACTGTCTCAGTGAGACCATCATTCTGAAATGCAGATAACGTCAAATCCAAAGTATCAGCACCATCTACTAAACCAACCCGGAGTGCCGAAGTTGGACCACTTACACCAAGATCAACAGCAATACCACCCAAACCTCCGCTTATGGTACTTGTTGTCGAGTTCTCGCCGTCTTCGGCGTTGAAGCCCCAACGAATACCCAACTGCTTATCAAAATCAGTAGAAACAACGACAATTCTCGCTTCCACCTGAACCTGCCGAACCGGCACATCCAAGTAATTCAAGGCACCTCGAATGGCGTCCATCTTAGCTGCAGTATCCTGCACCAACAGAGTATTAGTGCGCTCATCCACAGAAACAGAACCACGAGATGACAACAACCCCTGTTCGGCCGACATCAACGCAACAATATCCACAGCCTTAGCGTAGTTAACCGGGATAAACTCCGTCTGCAACGGAGCCAACTCGGCAACCTGACGGCTATTTTCAAGTTCCAATCGTTCACGGTTCGCCATTTCATCGGCTGGCGCGACCATCAGCACATTACCGATTTTACGCTTATCCAGGCCCTTGGTTTTCAGGATCAAATCCAGCGCTTGATCCCAGGGCACATTTTGCAAACGCAAAGTGATACGCCCATCTACCGTGTCACTAGCGACAAGATTCAAGTTAGTAAAATCTGCTATCAACTGCAGCACTGAACGCACTTCAATATCCTGGAAGTTAAGAGACAGTTTCTCACCAGAATAAGGGAATCTCTCCTTGCGACTCTTTTCTGCATCTTCTTCGCTCACAGGCTTGAAATCCAA
>Ga0209292_1000395_pt1 | contig 58517 bp, 19 predicted proteins | sample GOMGulsemesocosm_2_FD_184634 | JGI IMG/M metagenome (GOLD analysis project Ga0209292, IMG submission 184634) | Methane-oxidizing microbial communities from mesocosms in the Gulf of Mexico - GOM9C Gulf of Mexico (SPAdes) (version 2) | ecosystem: Environmental > Aquatic > Marine > Cold seeps... | reverse complement strand
CAGCACCATCGCTTGTTAAGTTATCCCAGTCTAGTTTACTGCCATCAGCAGCGGCAACATTCAGTAATAAACTTAAGTCTTTAATGGTCAGTGTAAAGTCAGAACCAAAACCCACTACACTCATTGAGCTCACATCGGCTGCAACCGCTGTCCAACTACGTAATGCACCAGTCGTTTCACTGATAATCGCTAGGTCTAAACTCGCACCACTCACCAAAAATCCTGTGGCGTTCGTAGTATCAATACCAGTTAATAAACCAGTGCCACCATCGTATTCAAAACTACCGGCACCCGCACCTATAAATAAGTGAACATTGTAAATGTCTATGGATAAGATATTAACGGTTAGATCGCCTAAAGCACCATCATTAATAACAAGATCGCTTTGTTGGGTAATCCAGAAGCTACCGCCGACAAAGACATAGCTGCTGATACTTAATTCTAATTGACCGCCAATTTGTAGGTCGAGGCTGTTAAGTAAACCTTCAAAACCGACCACAGCACCATCGCTTGTTAAGTTATCCCAGTCTAGTTTGCTGTCATCGGTGGCATCCGCTATATTTAGTAATAAACTTAAGTCTTTAATGGTCAGTGTAAAGTCAGAACTAAAACCGACCACACTCATTGAACTTACATTGGCCGAAACTGCTGTCCAGCTGCGTAATGCACCTGTTGTTTCACTGATGATGGCAAGATCTAAACTTGCTCCATTCACCAAGAACCCTGTGGCATTGGTGGTATCAATACCGGTTAATAAGCCTGTGCTGCCATCGTATTCAAAACCACCGGCACCGGTACCTATAAATAAGTGTACGTTGTAAATTTCTATGGATAAGATATTAACGGTTAGATCGCCTAAAGCACCGTCATTAATAACAAGATCGCTTTGTTGAGTAATCCAGAAGCTACCGCCGACAAAGACATAGCTGCTGATACTTAATTCTAATTGACCACCAATTTGTAGGTCGAGGCTATTAAGTAATCCATCAAAACCAACCACAGCACCATCGCTTGTTAAGTTATCCCAGTCTAGTTTACTGCCATCAGCAGCGGCAACATTCAGTAATAAACTTAAGTCTTTAATGGTCAGTGTAAAGTCAGAACCAAAACCCACTACACTCATTGAAGTAACATTGGCCGAAATCGCTGTCCAGCTGCGTGGAGTGGTTAGTGTGGTTTCACTGATGATGGCAAGGTCTAAACTTGCGCCACTCACCAAGAACCCGGTGGCATTCGTAGTATCAATACCGGTTAATAAGCCTGTGATACCGTCGTATTCAAAACCACCGGCACCCGCACCTATAAATAAGTGTACGTTGTAAATTTCTATGGATAAGATATTAACGGTTAGATCGCCTAAAGCACCGTCATTAATAACAAGATCGCTTTGTTGAGTAATCCAGAAGCTACCGCCGACAAAGACATAGCTGCTGATACTTAATTCTAATTGACCACCAATTTGTAGGTCGAGGCTATTAAGTAATCCATCAAAACCAACCACAGCACCATCGCTTGTTAAGTTATCCCAGTCTAGTTTACTGCCATCAGCAGCGGCAACATTCAGTAATAAACTTAAGTCTTTAATGGTCAGTGTAAAGTCAGAACCAAAACCCACTACACTCATTGAGCTCACATCGGCTGCAACCGCTGTCCAACTACGTAATGCACCAGTCGTTTCACTGATAATCGCTAGGTCTAAACTCGCACCACTCACCAAAAATCCTGTGGCGTTCGTAGTATCAATACCAGTTAATAAACCAGTGCCACCATCGTATTCAAAACTACCGGCACCCGCACCTATAAATAAGTGAACATTGTAAATGTCTATGGATAAGATATTAACGGTTAGATCGCCTAAAGCACCATCATTAATAACAAGATCGCTTTGTTGGGTAATCCAGAAGCTACCGCCGACAAAGACATAGCTGCTGATACTTAATTCTAATTGACCGCCAATTTGTAGGTCGAGGCTGTTAAGTAAACCTTCAAAACCGACCACAGCACCATCGCTTGTTAAGTTATCCCAGTCTAGTTTGCTGTCATCGGTGGCATCCGCTATATTTAGTAATAAACTTAAGTCTTTAATGGTCAGTGTAAAGTCAGAACTAAAACCGACCACACTCATTGAACTTACATTGGCCGAAACTGCTGTCCAGCTGCGTAATGCACCTGTTGTTTCACTGATGATGGCAAGATCTAAACTTGCTCCATTCACCAAGAACCCTGTGGCATTGGTGGTATCAATACCGGTTAATAAGCCTGTGCTGCCATCGTATTCAAAACCACCGGCACCGGTACCTATAAATAAGTGTACGTTGGTAATCGCTATCGTAAGTACACCGGCACCTGTAATGTTGATGACGCTATCATTAACGGCAATATCACTTTGTTGTGCAATTTCAAAACTACCGGCTGCTCTCACATAAGTGGAAATGGCTAACTCAAGATTACCGCTAATTGTAACCACAGGTGTCAGCAGATCGGTGGCATCGATATTTATCATGCCGCTTCCCGAGGCCAGCAGGTCCGGCTCGTCAACGGTCAGATTCACTGGCAACGTGAATGTAGCAGAACCCGTCACAACGAGCGAACCGAACACAGTACCCGGAGAGGCAACAATTTCGCTCAGGTTAATTCGTCCATCAAGGTTTGGATCGACGAGAGTAATGTCAAGCATGAGGTTGACGCTTGCCGTACCATCAACAACACTCAAATCGACAGGCCCAAAGTTGGCAAGCGCATCGATATCTGTCGAAATCAGATCAACGGCGCCACCGGCAGATGCTCCACGCAGGAATATTGCGTCTCCAAAATCGCTACTCAATACATCATCCAGATCTATCCCCAGCGTACCGATCAGGTAAGCCGAGGCAACCAGGTCGCCTGACGCGCTCAGATTAAGGACTGAACCAAAATCAAAGTCTTTACTATCTGCGTAGGTTGCGTTGAAGTCGAAATCGAATGTCAACTCACGGGTTGTGAGATCAAATGCCAGGTTGAGGTTCTCCAGCTGGTCATTAGTGCCACGTGAAATTTGTTCGGCCAGTTCCTGGATGGTCTCGAAGTTAGCCTGCCCTGTTGCTGAATTCGTCAGCGGCTTGATGAAACGTTCATTAAAGTTGTCAACAATTGCAATCACGTCATCAAAAGTGTCAGCAATAAACGGCGTGACTGCACTCAAGGCGCTCAGGCTGTCTCGCAAACCCTTGAGCTCGTCCAGCACCTTGTCCGCGCTGAATTCAAGGAATTTTTTCAGTGTGTCACCGGCCCCGGCACTAAACCCGATAGCAACATTTTCGATCTGGGTGATATCAGCCCAGGTGGCTGTAAAGGATGCATCGCCAAGCGAGAACGGTGCACCGGAATCTGGCGTCAACCCGGTCACTGCAACACCGGCTTCGAACACCAGATCGTCACCCGCTGACCCAGTCAGGCTAAATACTGCAAGATCAGCGATATGAGCCGGATCACGGACACTTAATAACAGTTCGTCCAGCAGGATCCTTGTTCCGCCGGATGGGTCCTGTAGTGCAAAGCTCATTTCCAGACCGGCACCGATTGTTATGCGCGGGTCAACGACCTTGATGCCGAGGAAACCAAACTGACCACCGACATCCACATCTGTCGTCAGAGAGATATCTCGAACGGTTAGTCCATCACCAACGCCAACGTCAATGTAAAAACCCGACAATGACTCCACTCCAAAACTAAACTGGAGAACAACTTCTGCAGAGAATCCCAATGCACCAGTAAGGTCAATGGTACCGCCCAGCAGTGTCGTTACGAAGTCGAAATCTGCCGCACCGCTAAGCGGCAGTACGATCTGCACGTCAAAGCTTACATCTGCAACAATATCTAAATCTGTATCACTAGTATCGTCGAAAGTTACATTGCCAATGATCGAATCCAGCGCATCGAGTCTTGCCGCCAGGTCTGCTGCCGAGGTGATTGATGTACCAATACTGTCAAGACTGAACCCGTTATCGCCGCTTTCGATCAGACGTTGAAGACCTGGCTGCGTCACTATGCCACCATCGGCCAGAACCTGACCCGCGGCATCAACTGGATCTTCAATAGGCGATTCCTTATCAACACCCCCTCCACCCAATGCCTTGGGCACAGAATCCCCCACCACAGCAAGGTCATCATCTGCTTCAGAGAACATCCAGCTGGTAAGCCACTTAAAGAAGCGTTTTAACCCGGATCCGATTTTTTCAAAGAATCCCGGCTCACTCAGGTTACTGGTTTCCGTCTCGACGTTTTTGAGTTCAACTGTCTGTGGCTCATCGCTGCTCGTGTCAGTGATCGTATAGATTTTTTTACCATCTACGAGAGTCGTTTTAATGTCTTCAGCACGACTGCCATCAAATATCAGTTCGTCGGAATCACCCTCACCACCATCAAAATGCACGCCATTTGCAATCGTGATTGGTCCGACCGTACTATCGATAATAAGCGTGTCTTTACCCTTCATCCCAAAGAATTCAATCTTCAATATTGAATCTATAGGCATCGAGAATGTCGGGCTGCTGACGCCATTCACGAATATATCCAGAATCGTTGTATTCTTGTCGCTACGCTTGATCAGCACCGTGTCGTCTGCGTCGCCACCTTGAATTGTGAGCACTGCAGGTTCCGCAATATATGAATCAGCTTCGGATATTGTCCAGATACCACGGCCTAGAGTCGCTGCCAGCAGCACTACATCACGATCAAGCCCTGATGGATTAACAAGTGTTGGCGCAGGTATCGTAAAGGATAGGTCTCTAACTTGTGCATTCGGGAAATCTCGACCGAATTCTGTCCATGGAATATTTATTGCCGGATCAATGGCACGCGACACACCGGTAACGCCACCGACCAACAGGATGTCGTGTCCGGCTTGCTTGATTAACTCAATGCTCTCAAGACTGAAGTTGACCAGTTTCTGTGAGATCAGCTCCCAGTTATCTGCTCCCGTGCGCATGAAAACACCGGCATCAGTAGTCACATACGCTTTTTTCCAGTCGCTCTGATCGATAACGACATCTGTGATGGTGCGGGCATTGTTTATAACTTCCGAGGTAATCAGGTCGGCGCGGACATCTGCCACCGCACCCCCCTCGACTTTACCAACAGTACTCAGCGTCAGAACCGTCGCAGTCACATTCCAAATGGCAAATTTTTTCGCATTGGCTCCAGCTCCTGCACCGGAAATGACAATTTCCTGGCCAAAATCAAACCCATCATCGATCCAGCTACCACCATCTGCGCGGGTAATTGTGTCCTCAATATCACCAGAGCCTTTTGTGAATGTGAGGTCCCCATTGAACACACCGAGAACATTGATAGCAACACGATTGCCAACCGTACCATACAGCACGTCTACGTTAGCCGTCGTGCCATAGGCCAGTGCAGTGTAACTGTGGCCACTTGGCAGCGTTGAGACCCGCTCAACAAATTCCAACCCGTTATAGATTGGATCAGAAGTTCCAATGTTGGTACTCACATATACATTGGACAGACCAAGCGCCATTCGGGTCGGATCAACTGAGTTTACAACAAATGGAATTTCCCTGAAATCTTGTGTGTAAGTATTACGATCGCCAGTTGTCAATCCGGAATACCGCTGAGAGAGACGTCGTGTCCCAGCACCATCACTGGTCAATTTTACCTTGGTACCCGCTATGGCCTGGGCCTGACTTGTCGCCAACTGGATTTCGTTTGCACTGACACGGATAACCCAGTACTGGCCAAATTCTTTAAGCCCTCCTGGTACAGCCGGATCTACTGCAGGGTCGGCTCCGGCAATTGCACTCACCCAAAACGGCCCTTCACCTGTTTTCAGACCATGCCCGTTGATTCTTAATCGGTCGGTACCTGTATCGGTACCTGTATTCACTGTGAAATTCCAGGTCCTCGACATATTTTGCTGCAGTAGCACAAGATTGTCAGTTCCTTGAACCAGGTTGCCATTGGCGTCAATCAGTCGACTCCCCAGTGTTTTCAGGTTATTTGACATTGTTATGCGCAATGTCTGATCGTTGCCGATTGACACGATTTCTGTGGTGTTGCCATCACCTCCCCGAAAAACAAGAACGACCGCTTCATAGTCCAGTTGCTCGTCAGCCTCGTCGATGAAACCATCACCGTCATTATCCAGACCATCCGGCCTCGGTTGCTCAATAACGCCGTTGTCCTGGGTACCGGCAAAAATCACATTGTTTAACGGATCAAATGAGGCTGACAATACCTCGGTGATACCCATACCATGGTTCAGACTCTCCCAAAAGCGGGGGGCGGCTACAACTACGTCAGCGCTAGCCTCCGCATTCAGGCTACCGTCTACAGTCAACTCTGTTGCCGTTACTGTAGTGACCTTGTAAACACCATTATTACCTGCGGTAGAACCGGTTACTTGAATTACCTGGCCGATAACAAATCCATCGGTGACAAAACTGTCTGCAGCTATTGGGCGAGAAATGGTGCTGGTCATTGCGGAAAATGTTAGTACCGGATTGTTAGTTACTATCGGATTTGCCGTAATTTTCAAAATCGGATTAATGAAATATTCAGCTGTGACAGTATCTCCCGGGGAAAGCGTGATAGTTGTCGCCGTAACGGCCGCTATCGTAAGAACCTGGTTATTTGCCGATCTGAATGCACCTTCAATCGCAATCCTTTGACCGACTTTGAACCCGTCGGCTAACCAATCTCCTGCATCTCGGATCAATTTATCAGCGCCCGCCAGAACCTTAAAATTGACATCACCCAGTGTGGATTTCGTAGCGACAGGATCTGTAGAAATATTTCTCAGGCGATAAACACCGCCATCATCGGCAGTCAACAAGCGCCCTTGCGCATCAAACACAAAATCACGTGTATCGGCATGTGGGCGCGTATGATCTGAATATGCCTCAACTGCCGAACTCCAGGTCATTGCGGCTGCATCCCAACGAAACATGTGCGGTGGCCTGTCACCAGCGATGAAAAGATTTCCGGCACTGTCAGCGGCGATAGCGAAATGCCTCTCGCCCTGGGTACCACGATTTACCTGCGGAGTTCTATCACCTGGAAATTCAATGACCCGGGCATCCAGTACCTGGCCGCCGTTAGTTGTTGTCCCAAGCAATGCGGCAGGCAATGAGTCAGCAAAGGTGAGTACGGTTGCTGTCACCCCGATGATTTCAAAATTTCCGCCAAGATGCTGACCCGGCATAAACCCGTCAGCGATAAAAGAGCCGACATTACGTGTAATCGTGTCGTTCGCGAGATCCGTAAAAGTGAGTGTCGGATCAGCTATGAGCGTAAATTTATTGTCGCGGCCCTCATTGACTAAAGGCTCTTGCACTGTCAGGCTCAATGCGGTCACGCCCGTTATCTCGAAAGTACCGTTATTTCCAGTCGAGGCACCGGCCGGGTCATTGGCACCTGACACCGTCACCCGTTGCCCGACAAGAAACCCATCCCTGATCCAGTTACCTTCTAATCGTTTGATTTCGTTCGTGCCGCTGATGAACTCAAGATCAGCATCATTCCCGGTATTATTCCCCACACTTGGGCGCACAAGAGCTGCGTTTGGTCTGGCCGCTGCCTGTGAAATCTGCGTCCAGTTTGCACCCTGATCCGTAGATTGGAACACCCCCATTAGCCACTCGCCGCTGCCAATCAGCGCGGCATAGACCCTATTCGTAGCTGAAGCAGTGTTTTGTTGCACCGCAAGCAGAATTCGCAATGCACCGGCGGCTGTTTCGTTAGTGTTATCCGCAATACCGTCACCATCATTGTCGAGCAAGTCCGCGGCAAGACTCAAACCGGTATTAACCGGCGTCCAGACTAACCCTGCATCGGTGGTGACATAAACACCGCCTCCCCTGACGGCTGCGTAAAACCGGTCAGCGCCTGGATCTGCGACCAGATCTGATACAGACCCCACCGGCAATTTGTCTGAATAAGGGATAGTAATCAAACCCGGATCCACGAGAACTTTCTTGGTGAAATTCACACCCGCATCGGTACTTCGGAAAATACCACCTCGTTTTGTCAGATACCGTTCGAGGCTTGCACTCCTAACGTCGAGATCCGCATCAGGCACAGCCATTTCCGGAGTCAGGACATCTGTCGGGTCCAAGGTTAGAACGGTGGCATCTACTTTACGGACTGTGAATCTCCCGTTATTGAAAGCAGTACCGCTGACAAAGATTGTCTGGTTTACATGGAAACCATCAGCTATCCAATCGCTTGTTCCACCTATCTGGGTGATTGTATCGGCGACTCCTGCGCCACCATCCGAGAAATCAAGCTGAGGCATGCCGGTAAATGTTCCTGTCGGCGCACGAAGGGCAGTTGCACCAATAGTCGATACGAGAACAAGGTCATCAGTGCCAACCCGTTTCGCTACGATTGATGTGATCGGCAGGCCAGTCAGTTCTGGCGAACTCAGCAGTTCCCATGAGTTGCCGCCGTTGGTTGATTTCAGGATGCCAATCGCAAGGCCACCGTCATATTGGCTACTAAACTGGCCAGTGCCGGCGTAGACCACGAGCTTGTTGAATGGTGTTGGATTCCCGGTACCCATGTAATCATCGGTTAGCACCTTGCCATCAACGTCGTGCGAATTGATGGCAATCGCACCCATCGACAATGATGCAAACTGATCTGTCAGCGGTACCCAGGAAGCACCTCCATCCACTGACCTTAATACACCACCATTGACAGACGCTGCAAAGATAATTTGATCGTTGAATTTATGAACCGCAAGCGCCTCGACAGCGCCAGCTGCTGGGTAAGGCGCATCTTGCTCGGAAGGGTCATTTGTTGTGATCTGTCCCGGCCCTTGCTCCTCCCAAGCTGGAACCGCGCTGATATCCACCAGTAATGCGGAACCACCAAAAGTCACAGCACTCAGACTGCGCGCGACAATCACGGCTTTTTCGAGTGGGTCGTCCAATGCAACATAGGTGGCGGGAGCCAAATTGGTCTCGCCAAAACCGTTGGCGGTCAGCGTCAGATCCAGATCTCCAACAAAGACTAGCGTATCTATCTCACTTCCACCGTTAATATGCAACTGCGCGGCCTTGGCCGACCCCTGGTAGGGCTCCAATAAGTCGTCGCCTTCATCACCATTAATCGTATATATACCAGTACCGGTGATGCTGTTGACGCGAATGCGATCCTTGCCGAATCCCGCGTTGACAGTCAACGATCCAACAAAACCACTATCTATTGCCTCCACGATTATAGTGTCGTCACCCTTACCAGCGTTAATGGTAAGGCTGGTAATAGCGCTGGCATTGGTGAACGTCACATGCCCCGTCGCTTCATTCCGCACAACGAAAGTATTGTCATTTCCAGCGCCGGTATCGGTTACAGTGATAGTGTCAACGTCAGCGGTGGTATTGGTAAAAACCTTCACACCGCCCGTGCTGTCGGTTAGATTTTCAATACTGCTAAATTGAATAGCACTAAATCCAGCAATAGTAACCATGCCTGAATTAAGTCCAGTCAGATCCCAAATTGTATCTGCCGCAAAACCAACGATGATTGTGTCGCCAGAAGTACCACCGATTATTTCGGTGATGTCCTCATAAGTTATATTATGTGCAACATTTGCAGCTCCAGAAACGGTGACATCAGAAATACCATTTCCATTACTATCAACAATCGTAAATGTCAGAGGGTTGCTATCGGATACCTCAGCCGAAAGCACTGATCCAATATGAGTAACGGCTGCTGAAATTGATTCAGAAGCAGGTAACCCCACCTCGCCATCTAACGTCTGACGTTCACCTGCCGCCAGTTTTTCTGTCATGATCGCTAGGTCAGAATCGTGATCGTAGCCTAAAACGTGTCCCACTTCGTGAAGTAGAACTGTTAGTAAATCAATGTGTCCTTGAGATGCATTTCCATCCAGGGCGACAAGAAGTCCGTTAATTAATTCAAATTCAGAATTATCTCCAACTGTGCTATCGACAAACCAACCAAGTCCCGATGCATCAAAATCTATATATATATTATTGTCGCGAGTCTCACCTAAAATTCCGTTATCAAGTTCGGCAAGCTGTATTGTGATATTACTAAGACGATCAAGTTGATCTTGAGAAAGTGGTTGTTGAGACCAGTATTTAATTGCTTCTTGAAAAAGGGTATTGAGTTGTTCGGTTGTGAGGGTATTTTGAGTTTTAGTAGCGATGGATACGCCATCAAGTAACAGGTAAGAACCTATAGTGGCATCGTTATTTGTTGCAGGAGGTCCACGCGTAACCGTACCGTCCAAGTCAAAACTTGGCTGTGGTTCATTGCTTGGGATGGTGTTAACACCATCATTTGATACATCTACAGGGGCTGTTGCTTGAGCTTCTGTAGATAATTCGTTCTCATATACAGGTGGAGGTACGCGTGCATCAGAATCCTCATCTGCTGAAGAAGTAGCTCCAAAATCAAACTGAAATGTTGTTATTTTTCTGACTATTTCTGGTTGCGCTATATTGCTTAATTCGTTTGGTGTGTCTAGTATTTTAATTGCTACTTCGGCAATAATTGAAATCTGTTCTTGTGTTAAAAGGGGGGTGATATTTTGAGCCTGTTCAGGCTTAGAAACATCATTTTCCTGAGTTGGTATTATCTCATCATCAGAATTATTTGATTCAGAAAGGTCATCAGCATCCTGATTTTGAATAAATGTTTTTGCTTGAGAATCGGGGTTAGAATGATCTGCATTTTCAAAATCAGCTGTATGTTCTTCAGCTTTTTCCCAACCTACAGGCCATATAACTTCTGGTTTATCATCACTGCCGTTATTTTGTATTTCTGCAATATTATCAATTTCCTGAATGATAGCAGCAACATTATCTGAATCGTTATTTGAATCATGATCCACCCAGCGAGCAATTTCGCCAAGAATGGGATCTGCAGAAAGAAGAATGCGTGGCTCTAAAGATTCAAGGCGATAAGCTCTATCGTCACCATTAGCTGATAATGGCAAAACTGAATCTTCATCTGGGGACTCATCATTTTTTGCAATCGAGTTTTTTAAATTAAAAAACCATTTTTGCAATGTTCCCACATAATTTTTGTTAAAAGTTTTCATTCAATAAAATGGCACTTCATAAACACAAAAAAAACATCACTTATGAGAACCATATCACATAACCAACTATAAAAATATGTTTTTTAAACATATTAATTATTTTAATCAATATGTATTTTTCCTTAGAAACATATATTTAATAGCACATACAGCATAATGTTACCTATATTGTATCCATGATAAAAGAAAGCTTCTTTCACACCTTAAAAACTGAATGGGTTCATCACTATCAATTCAAAACTAGAAATGAAGCTAAACAAGCAATATTTGAATATATTGAGGTGTTTTACAATCGAGAAAGAATCCATTCGGCAAATGACTATTTGTCACCTGTAGATTATGAAATACAACAAAAAACTGTGTAAACTTGTGTCCTGAATAGTGTTGACACATCAGTTTTTGTTATTGCTGATAACTCTAACCATCATCACAGTAAAAAAGTCCAAGCGTTTTTGGAGGCTAAAGTAAGAATAATTTATGATGGCATTTCTTCCTCCTTATTCACCCGAACTCAATCCAGGTGAACAAGTATGGAACCATGCAAAATAAGATGTCGATAAGCGAACTATTCAGAGTAAGAGCGAGATAGAAAGAATTACCCTATCAGCTATACAATCTATCCAGAATAAAGTAAATTTAGTAACAATATTTTTAAAACAGCCTGATACCCCATATGTAAATATGTCTATTTTAATGAAGACTGCCCAAAATTTTGGAGCGATAATACTTCAAAAAAACATCCACCTTCTTAGAAGGCTGCTTGTGTTATCCCTTTATTTTTACTGTACTAAATTGAAGACTTTACTGTCTCCTTTCTTCCTTTTCTTGAAATTTAACATACTTACGTATATGCTCTTCATCAAGACCAACAGTATCCACACAATATCCTCTCGCCCAAAAATGATTCCCCCAATATGGTTTTTGCTTTAAATGAGGGAACTGACGGAATATTTGAATCGCTGTTTTACCTTTTACTGCCCCTAACAGTTTTGAAACTGACTCTTTCGGTGGCATTGATACCAACAGGTGAGTAGGCCGCAGGAACTTCCCCCGCAGCCTCTCTCAGAACCGGACGTGAACCTCTCGACTCATCCGGCTCCCATTATCCAGTCGATGGTTTAAGACCAAATACCTTCCAATGAGGAAACAGCCACGGCTCTTTATGGGCTATTCGCCCCAACCAGTAGTGCGCCCTTCTTGGATGCCGCCTAAACCTTTTATATTTCTTCGTGACCCACTTCACCAGTTTTCGATTAAAATTATACAACGTCGGATACATCGCCGATTTATAGAAATGCCCGTAGTAATTCATCCAACCCATGATTATTGATCCGAACATCCGTGATAAGTCCTGTATCGATTTATCACTTCTACAAGATACTCTCCAATTTCTCATTTCTCGTCTAATTGCTTTTGCCGCTGTCGGACTCATCGCCGGTTGAAAACTGGTAAATAACCTACCCTGTCGAGTTCTTGCAGTTCTAAGTCGAAACTCATAACCTAAAAACTCAAACTTTGTCGTAGGATAATTTATCCACGGTTTATCAGCCTTACAGCAAACAATTTTACTTTTCTGAGGATGTAACTCTAATTTGCATTCCTTAAATCGCCATTCCAGCTTTTCTTTCAATCGCTCCGCTTCATGCAATGTTCTACAGTGGACAACTCCATCATCTGCATACCTTGCAAACGGTAATTCTGGATGGTGGTTCACCATCCATTTGTCAAAGACATAGTGTAGAAAAAGATTCATCAGCAACGGGCTAACCACTCCTCCTTGAGGTGTTCCTACCGTTCTTTCTGTGAATGTCCCATCCGGTTGCTTCATGGGGGCTCCTAACCATCTTTTGATGTAGAGAAGTATCCAGTCACTTTCCGTATGTCTTTTCAACGCTTTTATCAATAACTCATGGTCTATGTTATCAAAGGCTCCTTTTATGTCGTATTCAAGCAACCAGCCATATTTCCAGCACCTTCGCCGGGTGATAGCGACTGCTTGTATTGCTGACTTTCCAGGTCTATAACCATACGAGTCTGGATGAAAACATTTGTCCATTTCTGGCTCTATGTACAATTTCACCACTGTCTGTGCTATGCGGTCTGATACACTCGGTATCCCTAATATTCTCATTCCGCCAGACTTCTTCGGTATCGCTACTGCTTTTACAGCCGGCGGGTAATAACTCCCCGATGTCATTCGATTCCATATCTTGTAGAGATTCCCTTTCAGGTTTCTTTCAAAATCTTCTATCGTCTGCTCATCAACTCCCTCTGCACCTTTGTTTGCTTTGACTCGCTTGTACGCTTGCCAAACAACTTGTTTAGAAATACTAAACGACCTTGCCATTTCAAATGACTCCTCCCATTTCTGGTTGATCACTTTCATTAGCTAAATAACTTGGCTCCTTTGCTCCACATCCATTACAGTTGCTTCATCACTACTACGAGCCAATCCGCCCCTGTGCTTTGTATCAGTATCTTAATCTTGTGGGGGCTACCCACTTGATCTATACCTTGGCAACAAAACGACAGGTTCTCAAGTTCCGTATTAAGGCCTATTTAAAGATCACGCCACCTTCACACCGGTCACCATCTGGTCAGTAATCAGGTAACTTCCAGACCTATCCCAGGACATACACCTAACCCTGGTTTTGATGACAGTTTAGACCATTTCGACACGTCAGCAGTGGTTCACTTGCGTTCGTCTTCTTTAAACATATCTGACATTTTTTTTAAATGCCTTTTCCTTAGATGCTCACCACCCCAGCTCTTTACTGAAGCAGCTCTAAGGTGATTTGAACCCCATTCCTGAAAACAGAATTCGAAGGGCCTACCTTCATCCCCAATACAGCATGCTTTGAACATAATTAAATTAATCTTTCATTACACCCTCCGCTTCTTGACACACAGTGAACATGATCCTCTTGAATATTTAATTCAATCACTTCACAACCCATTCGACCACAATATACATGTATCGTTTTGTAAAGTTCTTCTGCTACAGGCCCTTTTAAAATACGAGACCTGTACTTTGGCACCCATACAATATGGTATTTACAACACCAAATAACATGCGATAATCGCTTAAATCTACTCATTATTCTTTCCTCTTGTTTATGTTATGGGGATAACACTACAAGAGGTATCATGAGTAGACTAACAGGGCAAACGGCATAGCCATTTGCCCAAGCCACCGCCTAAGGCGGTGGATATACAAAACTGATTATATTTTTAGTTTATGATATTATCCAACGTCTTTAATCCCCAATAAAGACTCAGATAAAACAGATTGAATAAAAGGTTTCGATTTACCTTTAAAAACCTCATTCAATAAATAAGTTGAAAATTCAAGAACATCCTTATCTACTTCTCTTTCAAAAACTATTGTATTTTCTTTATGTACAATAGTTTTGTTTTTATAACTAGCTATAATCTCTTTTATTTCATCTAACTTAAACTTCTTACCCTTTATATCATCATATACTTTAGCAGCAATACCCTTATTACTAGGAGCTGATAATAAATAACCAGCTGAAACAGGTATTCCATTAAGAGACCTTTCTCCTTGAAAGAATTTAGCAAGATTAATTAGCTTTCCTGTATTACTACTATTTAGTTCCGTAAAGTTTACGGAAAGCCATTCTCCGAATTCAATGTTTGATTGAAAACGTTCCCTTGCTTCAAGAAGTATTTGTCCTTTAAAAATCTGGCTTTGTTGTTCTATCTCCTTATACCTTAAAGCTAGATCATCTAATGTTAAGTCCTTTAATTCCATACTATCAAAAGGGGTCATTGTCTCCGAATTGGCTATGTACTCTTGAGTTGAAGATGGTAGGTCACCAGAAATACGTCGTGCAATTTTTCCAATAGCCATTATAGAATAACCTCTTTCATAAATTCAATAAATTGAGAAGATGCTTTATAATTTGATGTTTCCGTTATGCCCTGCCCTGTACAACTTATATCTGACCATACTTTTCTAGTAGTTATAAAACTTTTTGCTAACGAAATATAATCATAATCTTTTATCAAATCGCCTATTGCTTCACGAGCCTCATCAGTATCTTTTATACGGGGATTAGAGTTAACTCCAGTTAAAAGAATAATTGCTTGTAATTTTTCATTTTGAACCTTTGCTTCTTCAACAGAACGCAATGATTGATTTAATGTCATCAAACTTATATTCGATGGAAATACAGGAATAATAATCAAATCACTCACTAATAAAGCATAACGACCACTAGCATCATTTTTCCCCCCACAATCACAGACTAAATGGTCATATTTTAAAGATAACTCTTTTAATGATGAATACACTGTAGAACCAGACTTTTCAACAGTAGGAACAGATATTAATTTTTCATCTGCATCTCTATATTCCATCCAAATTACAGCTGACTTTTGTGAATCTAAATCACACAGCAAAACATCCACTCCCATATTCTTAAGATAGATAGATGTTGATACGGCAATACTAGTTTTTGTTGATGATTTTGTAGCAAAAATTGTAGTTATCATAATATTTGAAAAGTTATTTTAACTTTGTCCCTTCTTTTAATTTTTTCAACATAAGCCTACTCCTAGCTTGCTCATAGCTTTCACCACGTTTAGCATATTTTTCAATTTCTTTATTACTTATATGTTTTGATAATCTGTCGAATGTTCTTTGTTCCTTTTTAGGTTCTTTCCTCGTAAACATTACAACATCATTTTCCAATGAAATGTTGTACTCTGGAAGATGATTTGTTTCTACCATTTTTTTAATATTAAAACGTAATGTTCTTATAGGAGAAGTAATTCCTAACTTTGTTTTTAAGTTCTCAAGTTTTATTTTCCAAGTTACTTGATTACCACAATGTTTCCTTGCTAATTCATATATCCTACGTTCTGTTGGTTTCCTTAACCTAAAATAATCTTTATCAATACTAAGAACATCATTGCCTAATATTGAATTATAAAACCAATCAGATAACTTAACTTCTACCGCAACCATCCTCTGATTGTTATCTTCTTTAACAACTCCCCACTCATCTATTAAAGAAAACTCACGAGTTACCTCTACATTGTTAGTCTTTATATTCGTTTGAATGATAGTTCCTTTTAACCTACTTAATCCATCTTTTAACTGTTTATATTGAATACCACTTGTCTTCTTATTTGTTGCAATTAAATAATCATAAGCAATAAATCTAACTATCTGCGAAATTGGTTCATTATTATTTTTAGCATTCATTAAGTTAGATGCTAAATAAAGTAAAATATCCTTATCATGAATTGTTGCCAAACCTGTATAACTAGGTTTTATTTCTACCCTATACCCATTATTTTCATAAACAAGAACTCTAAAGTCCGGTTTAGTTGAAAGACTAAATACAGGATGTTCCATACTAGCAGTATCATCTTTATATGAATTAAAAACATCACAAATAAAAAATTTTTTTTGTTTATGTCTTTCAGGTAATAAAACGTCTCTCATAATATCGATGTATTAATAACAAAATCTAATATTATTATACATTTTATTATCGATGTATCAATAACAACGGACTCTTTTTTTATCATTTATATCAAAAAAATTCCTATCGTAGTTTTCCTAACGGTATCGTAGTTTTCCTAACGGTATCGTAGTTTTCCTAACGGTATCGTAGTTTTCCTAACAGACTATCGTAGTTTTCCTAACAGACTATCGTAGTTTTCCTAACAGACTATCGTAGTTTTCCTAACAGGAAAATTTCCGCATACTCCGAATACCACTGTCTACAGAGTATTTTTCAGCTCTGTAACATATATTAACTATCTTTTAACTTATCTAACTGTATGAAAATTTATTTTTGGAGAGCAAAAGAACAGAGATTATGAGTTTTTAATTTCTTTTTCTACTTTCTCAAATGATTTATAAACTTCAAGCTTACCTTCCAATTTAGCAACAATTTTTTCAGCATCTAAAGCTATTTTATTAACCGTTTTAACTTCAGATTTTATTTTTTTTAGTTCCCTCGTAGATGCTTCATATCGAACCCCAAACTTTTCAAACTCAACCGTTTGAACTGTTAGCTCAGTTTCTTTAGATTTAAGCTCTGTTTTCAATTGCTCATTCGACTTAACAGATAGATCCAACGAAGTTTGTAACTTATGAGTTTGCATATCAAGAGACTTAATTTCAGCCTCTTTTGAAGCAACTTCTTTAGTATGACTGTTTTGCAATGCTTGTTTTTCTTGATCAGCTTTCTTACTCAATCCATCTAACTTTTCAACTTGGTTTTTTAAATCAATAATTTCTTGTTTTAATTGATCGTTATCTTTGCTTAATCCAACATTTGTCTTTTCAGAGTCATTCAAAGAACCTGTTGTTAATTTATGGTTCTCAAATTCATTATCAAACTGACTTTTAAGGGTAGAAAACCACTCTTCTAACCGCTCTATTTTTATAGATTGAGCTTCAGAAAACTTAAATGCCTCCTCTACCTTTAATTGATTAGCTATTTCAGCTTGTTTTAAAGCTTCTCTTTGAATATCTAGTTCATTATCTGTAATATTTTTGGCAACATTCCACATTTTCTTGAGTAGATCCTCTCCTTCTTTCGATAGTTCGGGTGGTAATTGAACTACAGCAGGCAAAGATTCAGCCTCAATAGCTTGAGCATCATCGGAAATGTTCCAGCTATTTAAGTATTTGGTAATCGTCGTAAGACTGCCTCGACCTATTTTCTCTAGTAAATTAAGTGAAGTCGGACGTTCCCCTTGAGCTGCAATTTCAGCACAAGCAACATGAACTTCTTCTTCAGTAAGTCTTACGGCCATGAGTATAATCATAATTACTGTAATTACATAATTATGATTATTACATAATAATTGATTATCCTTTATGCACTCATCTTTGCTTAGTCCTGAATGGCTTCATTTGTCATGTTTTGCATAATAGGAAATCAACACTCTCGTAATATAATTTATATACCAAGCCAATAAAATAAAATAAAACAGGCGCTATAAGCTACTAAAGTAGAAGAAACCACATTATAGTAATCTACTCATTAAGTATGAATACTGAGCTAAAAATCCTGTTGAACAGCTTCCTGGCTGGCTAAAAACCATTCTCTCCCATTATTCCCTGTCGCCCGTTACATCCCGCATCAATAAATCTTTAGGCTGAATGTTTAATGCACCAGGAAATAGCAACAACCTATCCTAGATTTAAGTGTTTGGTTTGTGCACTAAATCCGTTGTCATTGCATATTCTTCTGAATGAACATAAAAATCGAGTATTTAACCCGTAAAGGAAATAGAACTGGATTATTCTTATTCCTAGGATCTGTTTCTATAGAGCTTTTAAAACAATCCTCAGAATCGCTAGCGGGGCGAATTGCCTATACCGAATTATATCCATTAGATGTTACCGAGTTTGCAGGGACAGATTCTCAGAAAACCAATCAACTTTGGTTACGAGGGGGATTTCCAGATAGCCTTTTATCAACATCTGATAAAAACAGTCTCCTTTGGCGAAATGACTTTATAAAAACCTATTTAGAACGTGATATCCCTCAGTTGCTTTTATACATACAAAACGATCCATACTTTTTCAAAGTATGCAATTCAACTCTACATTTCAGACTGGGTTGTTTACAAGGACATACTTGGTGAGAAACAATCAATTTTTGATACTGCAGAGAAAAAAGCGAGAGAACTTTTAACAAAGTTTTGTCAGATTATTTTAGAACAACTGTTATCGACATCTAAATAATAAAGATAGATTGCATTGCTACAGCATGTCTGATGAATATTGTATTCATTGTAGTATTTTCTGTAACAGTTGAAAAAAGCATGTCATTATTTGATAGCAGTTTTGCTATCAATTTTGATACCTAGTTTGATACCAAAAGCTAGGAATTATTTAAAATCAATACGTTAAAAAACCATCTTTTTAGAAAGTTTGATAAAAAGCAATTTTTTTTGATGCAGATTTGGTATCAAAAAAACAACTAATCATACAATGATTGACATTTTTTGTAGTAAAACAGAATGTTTAAATAAGAGGGTCAGTCTTTAGTAATAAGAGTAGGGTCCTCTTTAACTGATAATTATTTTGTCACCAATATCAATACCTTAAGTAATACAAAAACAATAAATATAAGAGGACACTCAGTTACTTATTTGTAGAGTGGGTTGCATAAAATAGAGAAGGTGCTAATCTGGTAGAAGAAAATATAATTCCACTTTTAATGGAATTATATGGCATTGCGATGCCCACAAGCGATAGCTTGTAGTTAATCCTATGCAACCCAACCAATAGACAGTAATTATGAGTGACAATAAGAATAAAAATATTGCGTATTACGAAGACATTATTAACAAAGCGACCAACAGCATAAAAGGCATAGCAGATAATATTCAGGAAAAAACACTCCATGATTATGCCGTCACCGTTAAGCGGCTATTGATTAAAGATCAGCTACCCATTACGGCCGCAAAAACGAAAGGGACTTACTATAAATATAGAGCCGCCTGGATCGGTTATTTTGCCAATGAAATACGGAGTGATTTAATCCGCATTGAAGAACATAAAAAGACTGACTTTGAGCGATGGAAAAAAGAAGTTGAAGATATTAAAGCCACATTGGTTTATTTTGAAAAAGTTAAACCGGATACCGAGGGTAAAAACTTACAATTAGCGTTAGATTATGATGCGGCATTAAAAGCGGGAATAACGCCTCAATTTGAGTACTCTAATGAATGGCGAGAAAAAGCTAAGCGTGAAAAAATTGAAAATCAAAAAAGGGATTTAAAAGCACGTACCCGAAAATTGCCAAAGGGTTGGCGAAACAAAATATTCCAAGGTGCTGTTGATAAAGGCTCTAAACACCTGCTTGCTATTGCGGTCATGAGCTGTACAGGCTGTCGCCCTCAGGAATTTTACAATGGAATTGATTCAGTTTGGATGAGAAAAAGAAAGCCATTAAATTCAAAATATTGAGTGCTAAAAGAAAAGGGGAGTCGGTTGAATTTAGGGAATTCAGTATTCAAGATACTGATAGTCTTGCTTTTCGGTACATACAATCTCAACTGTTTTTCCAAAGAAAAAATACAATTAAACTCCAGGGAATTAATTTAAAGGCCCTCGCAGCGGATATTACTCGAACGAGAAAAAAATATTTTAAGTTGAAAGATCAGATTGCACCCTATTGTTTTCGGCATGCATTTAGCGGTGATGTGCACACCATTGGCTTATCAGCAGAAGGAATAGCTCAAGTACTAGGACATAGTAGTGATAGAACACAGTCTTATTATAGTCATTCGACAAAACACAGTTCCGGGAGGTTTTCCATCCAAGATATAGGATCAACAGAACCAGTGAAATCTTACAGAAATCAAAAGCTAGAAAAATTGTTTGATGGGCAAGGACAAGGCATAAGAATGAAGTAATGGTATTTTATAAAAAACAAAGGAGGTTTAAATATATTACAGCAAGCGTTGCAGTAAATAAGACATATCAAATTCACTGTAAGATATGCAACACTGCTAATTGGTGAAAAGAACTAGCAGGCCCTTCAAATAATTGAATAATAGTCTTCAATTTTCCTACATTTTATAAGATCATAAATACACAAAAATCCTTTGTCTTACTTGAAAATACCCTTCCAGTCACTCAACAAGAGCACATGTCCAAAGGACTTTGCTTTAGCTACATGGCGTTTATCTGCGGTTATAAACTGACATTCATTACTAATGGCTAAGGCATGATAACTGGCATCGTAAAAAGAAGGAAAACCTGATTTTTTATGACCATGCGCACAAATATCAATGGCCTTTAGAATAGTGTTCTTATCTAATTCCACGATTTCTAAATTAGCCGATTGATATTGCGTTATTAATGCATGGGTATTTTCCATTGGAAAGGGGCTCGCTGCAGCAATGCTCAAGACTTCATATAAAAATAGCGAGGGTACTAACACTTTAATATTTCTCTGACTCAGTTCTGTGATTAGTTCAACCGCTTCCAGGTGATCAGGTTCTTGTAAGAATAATTTACTGAACACACAAGAATCTAAAACGACTTTATTCATTATTGTCCTGAAGATCTATTGAAGATATTTCTTTGTCTGCTCTTAAATGCCGAACGATATCTTCAGAAGATAAATCCATTTTAACGGGCTCAATCTGACCAATCATTTCGATAAATTGTTTCGCATTTTCTTTTTTTTCTAATTCTTTAAGCGCATTGGCAATCGCTCTATTCATCAACGCCGTTTTTTGACCTCGTGGAATACGATCAAGCCCCTGTTTATTTTCCGGGGTTAAATATAAAGTGGTTCTTACTTTTCCTGGTTCACTTTGAGTTGTAGTTTTCATGGCATCATACTTAGCATCTATTAATAACACCATTATATAACATATCAAAGAGACTTGATGGTTTTATACTGTGTGATAAGCAAGCATTATCACATAGTATGATGTTATAATTACCCCATGAAGGCACTAACAGAAAAAGTCAGTCAAATAATCGATTTAAGCCAAGTCGAAAAAGCGCAGCAATATAATGAGGCGGCCAAAGGCGCTTTTTCTGAAAATACGGAGCGAGCCCGAAAAGCCGACTGGAAAATATTTGAAACCTGGTGTGATGAAAAAGAAGCGATTTCTCTTCCCGCATCAACTGATACGTTAGTGACTTTTATCGATGCCCAGTCGGAAATAAAAAAAGTGGCCACCGTGAAACGCTATTTGACCACCATTGCCACGGCCCATAAAGCCGCGGGATTTGAAAATCCGATTCAGAACGAATTCGTGAGATTAGCTGTTAGACGGATGGCACGTCAAAAGGGGACTCGACAAACACAAGCCAAAGGGTTTAATTGGCCACAGATTCATTTATCCTTGCAGACCTTGGATGACTCGCCCCGCTCTCTTTTGGATAAAGCGCTAGTGTGTGTTTCTTATGATACCTTGTGCAGACGCTCTGAAACGGTTGCGATTCGAGTAGAAGATATTAGCTTTGCTGAAGACGGTTCTGCTACGCTCTATATAGTAAAGAGTAAAACCGACCAAACCGGTGAAGGCACGGTGAAATATTTATCGCATACTTCCGTGGAGTATTTGAAACAATGGTTGGACTTTGCCCAGATTACGGAAGGGCCTATTTTTAGAGGGTTAAACCGTTGGGGACATATTTTACCTAAGGCTTTATCCGGTGAGGGTGTGACTCGGTCCTTGAAACGTGTTGCACAACAATCGGGAATCGATATTAAAGATATCAGTGGCCATTCTACACGCGTAGGAGCATGCCAGGATTTAGTCAGTGCAGGGATTGATATGCCAGCCATTATGCAAGCCGGGGGTTGGAAAAACCCTGAACGGGTGGCCCGGTATTCTGAGCAGCTGCAGATTAAACGCGGTGGTATGGCACAGTTAGCGGCTATTCAACGACGGTGAGGTATTGTTAATCAGCGTGCAAAACTTACCAGGGTTCTGGGGAAAACAGCGTTGAAAAGTTTCCACCCCAGATTGTATAAAATCCGGTATTTTATCGGAGCATCCTGGAGTGTTAGAAATGGATTGTAATGGTCTAATAATCTTGGAAGGATTTATAGCTTATAATCCTCAAAAAATAGGACTATTAAATGACCAGTGCAAATACACGAAAACCCAAAATAATCTTTACGGCAGAACAACGACTAGAGTATGCCAAATTAATGGTAGATGAAGGTTATAGTAATAAACAAGTGATGGACATATCTGGAGCAGGTGCATCGGCTGTCACTCGATGGAAAAAGCAATATTTAGAAGAGCTCAATGGTAAAACGCCCGAAGGTAAACAAGCGCTTACTCCTGAACAACAGCCCTTCTAGCTTGGCTCGTGCCATTATTGATGTAGGGCGTATCAATAAAACTATTTACCTTCTAAATTTTATTGATAACAAAGACTATCGTCGTCGAATTTTAACGCAACTTAATCGAGGCGAAGGACGGCATGCTGTCGCTCGTGTTATTTGTCATGGCCGACGGGGTGAAATAAAAAAACGATACAGAGAAGGTCAAGAAGATCAACTCGGCGCTTTAGGTCTTGTAACTAATGCAGTGGTGTTATGGAATACGATGTATATGGATGCAGCACTAAACCATATGAAAGACAAAGGTACTGATGTTAGTCAGGCAGATATGAGCCGACTATCACCCTTGCAGCACTCTCATATTAATGTCTTAGGTCACTATTCGTTTGTCTTAACGGATCTTATTTCAGAAGGGAAATTAAGACCATTAAATATCTGAAATCTACTGACAATGGAGACTAGCGGGGATTTTCGTACCGTTGCGCTTCAAACCCCAATAACCAACTAAACTATGTGGAAACTTTTGGACGCTGACAGGTGGTAACTTTTCAATGCTGATTGACATAATGAATACTACTTGGAATAGTATTCATTAATTTCAACGACTTGTTCAGTAAGGAATTTAATATTACAACGAATACCTCCAGGAATTTTGTAACTAGGATTTGGTAACAATAATCTAACGCCAAATGTATTACTAGCTGCATCAATCACCCTGTCAACAATGGTCACCTTTATTTTTTTAGTAGTACCGCCAGGTATAATTGGCGTAACTTCTGCAAAATCCCCCACTTTAATTAAGCCAAACTGTTCAAGGGGCAAAACTATTTCAATATTTAATGGATCAATTTCAGCAATTGACATTATGGGTTTACTTTCTACTACGGATTCACCTTTATCAAGAAATAACTCGACCACTACACCATCAATAGGACTAAAAATTGTACGCCTATTCAGCATATGTTCTACTCTATCTTTTTCAATGATGGTTAATGCCATATTTTCTTTTGCATTATTAAGATCTGTTTTCGAAAGAAGAACGTCGGTATCTGCTTTATCTTTATCGCTAAATGAAATCACTTTCTTTTTCCATAGATTGTCAATCCTTTTTAATTGACGCGAATGGTAATCCAATGTAGTTTTTTTAGCCGCTATATCAGATTTCATTCTTACTCGTGCCCGAGCCAGTTTAACTGTTAATTCTTCAAGTCCGGATTCAAGTTTAATAATAGGTTGATTTTTTTTTACAATATCACCACGTTTAACATGCAATTGATCAATAACACCTTCTTCACGAGTACCTATTTCCACCAGCGAATGAGGCTCTACCAGACATTCATAACTATCGGTAGTAGATACTATTTTACCTTTAGGATTACTCGGGTTTATTATGGGTTTATTCTTAGTAGTTATCCTTGAAACTTTAACCCAGGCGGGTTTATTATCTTCTGCAAATATATTGTAACTAATTCCCATTGATACAAATAATACTGTGACCATTATCGTATTTATTATTTTATTCTTATACATTTTATTTCCCTTTATTCACCTCTACCTGCAAAAGAAAGCATATCTTCAAGGTGATCATCAGCTTTTAATAAATCACGCCTTATACGGCTAGAATGATAATCTGATGCTGATTGTGCAATCCAGATCATCATATTACCCAGTCGAACAAATATGTATTTATCTTCACCATACCAGAGTTTTAATGCTTTTTTTAAAAAAGCACCATAAAACTCTTTGGTCAAATCATCCTCGAGTGAAATAATTGCTTGGTAAGTACCTGGGTCACCCTGACGTCCACATCGGCCAAATAATTGTCTATCAATTCTTTTTGTTTCATTCCGTTCTGTTGCTAAAACAAACAAACCTCCGCACTCATATGCTTCTTGAGATAATTTTATATCTGTCCCTCTACCTGCCATATTGGTTGCAACAGTAATTCTTCCTGCTTGGCCCGCCTGCATGATAATATCTGCCTCTTCTTCATCTTGCCTAGCATTAAGGACTTTATGTGATAGACCTGACTCATACAATAATGAACTTAGGTGTTCTGAAGCAATCACTGAACGAGTTCCAATCAATATAGGTTGCTTTTGATTATGTAAAGTACGTATACGTTTAACAATAGCTCTCCATTTTTCATCAGCGGTAAGAAACACTTTATCCTCTTCCTGCTGGCGATTTGAAGGTTTGTTTGTTGAAATCGTAACAACATTTAGATTATAAACAGACCATAATTCATTAGCGACTTCACGAGCAGTACCTGTCATCCCTGCGATACGTAAATAACGCCTGAAGAATTTCTGGTAACTAATACGCGCTAATGTTTCTTGGCGCATACTAATATTACATCCTTCTTTAGATTCAACCATCTGATGCAACCCTCGCTCCCAAGAGCGATCTGCCATCACCCGACCAGTATATTCATCAATAATTTGTATTTTTCCATCTTTAACTAAATAATGCTTATCAATTTCATGCAAGTAAAGTGCTGAAAGGGCCTGTCGTATCAACTCATCTCTACGACGAGCACCTGACCAGATTCCTCCCAGTTTTTTTGAATGTTTTGCAATATTAGCCCGACCCAGATCAGTTAATTCAACACTATGTTCTTTTATCCGAATATTGTAGTCACGTGGTGATTGTAAGTTCCGTGCTATTTTAATTGCATCTTTATAAACTAAATCATGATCAGATGACTCACCTTTGTTAGAGATGATAAGAGGAGTTCTGGCTTCATCGACCAGCACGCTATCGGCTTCATCAATGATAGCAAAACACAATCCTCGTAATAATAATAAACTGGTTTTAGGCCTGTCATTATGCAAACATTCCAATTGCAAATGTAAACGACGACTTTCATCATCCAGTAACATTCGATCTCTTAAATAATCAAAAGCTAATTGTTTGTTAGTGCAATAAGTAATATCACATGCATAAGCACGTTGTTTTTGTTCATGAGACATACCTTCTGTTATCGCACCGACAGTAAGGCCAAAGGCGCTATAGATAGGTTTCATCCATTCTGAGTCACGTGTAACAAGAAAATCATTTACGGTAACAATTTGAGTTGGAATCCCAGCCATAGCAGCAGTACAGGCTGGCAAAGTAGCAGCTAACGTTTTCCCTTCACCTGTCTCCATTTCAGCTATCATGCCATTAATCATTACCCATCCTCCATATAACTGAACATTATGATGACGAAGACCAAGCTGACGTGTTGATATTTCACGAATTAGTGCAAATGATTGTAAAACAAGATTATCTTTCAATCCTCCTATGTATAGAGATTTGCGTAAATTTTGAATACGATTGTTTAATTCATCATTATCGAGTTTATCAAGTCCTTTTGAATGAGTATTTACTTTATTTACAAACTTCATATATCTAGGGTTTCTACCTACAATATATTGGCGAGCTAAACCGGTAATATTAGCTGAAGTTCGATCCAACCAATTATCCCGAACATCCTCACGTTCTGGATAATTTCCAATTTCAATGCCTGGTCTAAGGTGAACGGTATTTCTAGACATTAAATGTCCTTAAAAAAAGTTGCCTTAAAGAACGATAAGCTTGCAGTCCAAGAGGTTCAAATCCGTGATCAAATCTGACATGTACTCGACCTCCAAGATAAGTGGACCGATAACCTGATGGTAACTGTAGTTCATATTCAAAAACACGTTCTAGACTTTTACTTCCCTTGTTATCTTTAGGGTCAATTGGAAACAGCCCACCTCCAGATGTACCCAAAGCAGGTGTGGGCAATTGATAACTACCGCCAGGTACATTTCTTGTGATATTTGACTGGAATGAATTAACTTCCCAATCTGCAATGACAATATCGACTGAAATAGTTTTCTTTCTGACTAAACCAATATCATTTTGTGAAACCACTGCTCTAACTGTGTAATGATCAGATGGATTAATGACGTAGGCAACAAGCTGACCTTTCTTTACAAACCTACCTTGAAGGTCAGATACTTTGGGCACGACAAGATAACCATTTCTATTACTTCTCATGGTTAAATCTTCTACCTGATTACGTGCATGAGTCAAGTCAGCATTAATGGCTTTGAGCTCTTCTCGTACCAGTTTAGTTTGTACTCTGTCCTTTGTTTCAACAGCATGTAATTGTATTTCAATTTCACTTTTTCTGGCTTCCAGAACTTTTACTCTTGCGATAAGAAATGAGTCATTTGTTGCAATGATAGCTTGTCCATCCTCCACCCATGAGCCCTCAGGAATTAGTATTTCCTCTATAAAGCCATTTACCCTCGCCCTGATCTGGGACTTTTCTGAAGGCCAAATAACACCTTCCGTTTTTGTCCATAAGGGGGCTGGTAAAATAAAGAGTAAGGACAATAAAGTAATCAGTACTAGAGAAGCCATTCCTATTGCTTGTTTGCGATTTTTTCTTAATTTAGGGCTGGTGAATAGAAATAAAATATTTTTACCGAAAGGAATGAAAACTTGGGTAAATACAGCCCAAAAGGCTAATAATATACCAACGACAAAAAACTTGGTGGCAATATACATAATAATAGCGAACATAATAAATATTCGATAAATAAATGCTGCAATACCATAGATTGTAAACCACCATCTTTCCCCAGTAGTATCAGCAGGGGATGTTGCATCTGTTGATTTAAGAAGATAATGTTGGATCAGGTAGCCTAGATAAGTATTGGAACGATTACCAAGGTTTGGAATTTCAATGCCATCTGATAACACATAATAACCATCAAAACGTAATAGTGGATTACCATTAAATAGAATAGTAGATATACCGCAAATTAAAATGACATTGTAAGAGACCAGGTGAATGATTCCAGGTTGTACATTAAGCCATACAAACAATGCTATAGATCCCATTAGTAGCTCAGCCATGATGCCTGCTGCACTAACCAGCATACGTTGATGTTTGTCTCGGAAACCCCATGATGCAGATGCGTCAACATAAGGAACAGGAACAAGCACTAGTAGCATAACCCCTATTTCATGAACTTCACCGCCATAACGTTTGATAGCATAGCCATGTGCTAATTCGTGAATTGCTTTTACTACAGGATAAACAAACCATAAAACCAGAAGGTTATTAGGGGTTAATGCACGGTCAATAACATTTGTTGTTAGTGCATCAAAATTAATGATGGCAGCAATTGCGGCTATTAGAACGACAATAAACCAGAGAATAAATCCAATTTTAGAGAATAATGGTTTAACGATTGGTAATGTATCTTCAAGAAAATCTTCTGGATCCCAGAAAGGAAATTTAATGGCTAAGGGTGACCATAACTTGCTTTTCCATTTCATTTTTTCATGACGTTGAAATCGTCTAAATAATTCACGACTATCAGGCGGAACATTGCATATCAAAGCATCTGAAGAATGCAGCTGACCTAAAAGTCGAATAATTTCTTCCTGAGTAGGTGCCGCATCACCTTCTTGTTCATTGGTCACATCCCAAAGTTCCTGGACTGTGTTAACACCATTCATCAAACCAATAAACTGATAGGCTGCAGGCGAGAATCGTTGACTACGCCCTACAATTTGATCTTGCATAATATACCAGACACGACCACGGTATTCATGCCGATGCAATTGAATATGATGGCGCAATCTAGGCCTTAAATTAGCAACACGGTACCATGAAGGACTAAAAAGTGATTCAGACATAGGCTAACATTTCAAGGTAACCACGACCAAAAGAACATACGCATCCAATGTGTGATTTTGTATGTCCATATCCAGATGAGCTTGCGCTCGTCAACATAAATTTTACCAACACCTTGCATTCCAGGTCTTAGATTATGCTGTCCAGAAGCATCCAAGCTGGCCTCAACTCTAAAGAAGTTTTTTCCTTCTTCTGCTGTAGACACTGGCGTAATTTTTTTAATAGTTATTGGCAGTTGATTGTCTGTGGCACTAGACAATACTAACTTTCCTGTTTGGTCATGTTTAACATTGCTTATTTCAGCTTCATCCACATCGAGAATAACTCTATATGAGTTCAATGGAGCAAGCTCAAATAATATATCTCCACGCTCAACAGGTGCTCCTAGGGATTGGCTTAGGTCTCCAGATACTATAATGCCATTAAAAGGTGCTACTATTCGTGTGCGCCCAAGTTGCTCATCAATTAATGCAATTTGAGCATTTGCTTGTTTAATTTGAGCATCTAAAATACCTGCTTTTGCACGATCATGTTCTGCAGATGCTTCTATATACTCACGATTACGCTGTGAACGTTTGCTTTCCCACTTAAGTTTCTCTAAATGTAGATCACGTTCGTCTAATGTAAATAAGATGTCATCTTTTTTTACAATATCACCTGCTCGTGCATGTTGAGATGCTATATAACCTTCCATGGGCGCAGCGATCACTCGTTGAATACTTCCTTCAAGAGTGGCATCTGCAGTAATGCGGTATTCACCATCTGCGATGGAAAGAAATGCAATTACTGCAAACAAAGAATAGAAAATCAACTTAAATGCAATATGTTTACGGCCAATCAGTTTACTCAAATTAGTGTGAAAACTACTTCCGGCTTTTTGAATCAACCAACGGTCTTCTTTACGTTTAACATTAAGAATTTGACCCAGTAAAGAGGCAGCATGCTCTAATAACTTAACGGTGTCAGCATCGAAAGGTTGGTCAATTGGTCGTTCTAATGTGAATGCACCGATAACATGACTACCATCTGTATATGGCACTGTACAAATAGCATTTTCGCCCTGTTTTTTATGTAATTGTTCATGCAGCCTTACAATTTGTATTGGAGCATCTTTTAAAACTGGATATACCACTGTTGTATGCTGATCAATGGATTCATCCATTGCTGATTCAATATGTTGAATCACATTGGCTTTTTTACCTAACTGTGCACTATGTGACAAGGCTTGTACTACGGTATGTTTTCCCTTAAGAAAACCAATGCTGACACGTTCACAAGCAAAAATATTCGCTAACTCTGTTACAACTGCCGTCGCAGCCTCCTGAAATCTTTGATGATGCAAACTGGTAGCAAGCAATTCAAGAACAGTCACCAATCGATCTGTTGGTGTTAATCTGCCTCTACGTACCAGCATTTGCATCCAGACAATACCCCATTCCAGATCTTTTAATGTTTTTTGTTGCTGTGAAGAGTCAGCTTGAGATACTTCAATTGCGACGACACCACATATTCTATTGTCAACCAATATGGGTATGGCAATGACATCATCAGAATTAACAACATCAACATTTTCAGTACTCAGGGTATAACTGGATTTTGTAGTAACGACTGACTCAATTGCTGTAAGAATTCTTGGGCTGCCAGTTTCTGTTTCAGGCCAGACTGCGATAGGTAAAAATGGTCCTCTATCAGGCGTACCAAATACTACAACAGCTCTATTTACATTCTTTAAACGAAAGCATTGAATAGTTAACCAAGCCTGAGCATATTTTTCAGGATTATTTGTATTTTTAAGAACTTGCCAAATATCATATTTTTTTTCTTTTTTGTCGGTATCTGATTGTTCCGTTTCTTCAGCCGTTATTGTAATGTTCGTCATTTATTTTTTATTATAAAGCGTACGAATGTTGTTTTTACATAAAATCTTACTTATAGGATATATGGAGTTAACAACTTGTCAAATTTATGATGGTTTCAGGACAGATTGCTTTCTTGATAGTTAATAAAAATGCGCAATTCAATTATATTATTATTTAGCGGTATGATATTGTTTTTATATTCAATTCTTCCAATAGTTTATAATTTAAATTGTAATGTTTAAATATATTTGTAAACATGCCTGGAAACATAAAAGAGAATTGATATGCCATGTCTAATGAAACCTTTTGGGGTTCATCTGTTATTGTTGTTTCAGTTTGAGTAACAAGTCGGGTACCTGTATCTAGTGTTTCATCCATAACATCCTGATTTACAGAATCATCATGATTAAAACCAAGAACATGTCCTATTTCATGTATAACTACTGTCAATAAATCTACTTTTCCAAATGCATCACTATCTCTCAGCGCTATAAATACATCATCAGCTTCAGAAAACTCAGCGTCATCGTCAGGAGTCAAATCAACAAACCAGCCATAACCTGCAGCATTAAGATCAATATGAATCATATTTCCGCTAGACAGACCTAATAAGGTTCCAGAAAGATTAGATATTTCAAAGGTTAATTGATCAAGTAACAAGATTTGTTGTTCACTTAATAAACCAGTACTTTGCCAACGTACAATTGCCTCATCAACGATCAGGTTCAATTCTGGTTCAGTTAAATCATCAGCAGATGTTGACTCAATAGCAGGACCTGCAACTTTTAATGCCTGAGCATGTGTAAAGGCAAGAGTCCAACTATCTAGCGTACCTTTCATGCGTCTAGCCTGATCATGAATTTCCAGTGTCCAGGTGCCTGCCATTGAACTGCCTTGTAATAGTTCACCTAACTGATAACTTGCTGAAAATGATGATTGCGTATCCGAATAATCAATAATCAACTCAATACGCGTTCCATCTGGGGAGATAAGGAAAACCTGCAGGTCACTCAATCTTTGATGAGTAAGTGTTAGTTCTAAAGCAAGGTCTAGAATGGTTTCATTTTCTACCACATCAATATCAACATAAGTAACATTGTTATCAAGAAGAGTGACTGACTGATTTAATGTATAGAGACGTACAGCATCAGTGGGTGTCTCTGGCGTTCCAGTATCACCACCATCTATAGGTTCTTCATAATAGGCAGTATCATCGGTTATCACAGTGACTTGGTCAAAAGTAACGCTACCATCAGATAATAAGCCATAATTACCATCAGTCACTAAAGCATTAAAGGAATAACCTAATAATGTACTTTCATTAACAACCACACTAACGGTTGTTCCTTTCAATGTGATTTCAAGTGTGTAATCTTCATCAGCATTAAAAATATAATCAACAGATGCATCCGTTACCCAACCACTACGATTAGTATAATGACCGAGTATTACTTCATTTGTTTCCTTTGATAGCGTTACAAATTTAAAAGTATCTACATTATGATCGAAAACAATACCACCCACTAATCCATCACTAAGTGTTGTTGAAACCCTCAATAAGTAAGAAGGTCCTATATCCAGATTAAATTCACTGAATGCAACATCTTCACTATTAGACAGAGAAGCGGAGTATTGACCATTAGCAACAGACCAATTTCCGATTTGGACACCAGTGAAGCGATCTGCAACATTATCATCAAAAGTTTCAGTTTCCTCAAGGGTCAACTCAGGAGGTAATATTTGAACCGCCACATTATCGATTCTAGCAATCGAGTTATTAGCACCAATACCAACCATGCCGAAGTTCAAACCATGACTAACACCATAGATATCAACACGAGGCTCATAAGTATGGGTAAATACATCTTGATTATTAACAACTAGTGTTGCCACTGTGCCATTAATTGATAGCAACAAATTATAAAATTCATTAGGTCTTAACTGTGCAGGTGATTGCTCATCAATAAACCAACCATCAACAGTTCTATGACCCATTTCTATTTTATCGGTAGAAATATTAATACCAGCAAATTTAAAGTCAGTAGGACTTTGATAATCGAAAATAAGATACGCATTTGATTTCAAACCGGCGGTTGGTTTACCGGCATTAATGGTTGCTGTAATTTCAAAATAAGAAGGCAACTGGCTATCGATGTAATAAACACTAACCGCATCACCACCCAGATATTCAGGTGCAACCTGGAAAGCACCATTTTCAATGCTCCATATTCCACTATCAGCAGCAAAACCTAGCTCTTCAGCAGTTGTTGCTGAACTATTAAGATCTGCAGAGCGTAAAACATCTCGTGCACCACCAGGAATATTACCGGGTTGAATATCATCAGGTGCTCCTGTTTGATCTTGCCAATCGGGATCCTGCTGTGTGACAAGACCAATCTCACCTTCAGGTTCACCATTACGTAGAGGATCTGTTCCAGTATCTTCAGCACGTGTTTGATCAGCACCATCAGCCTCAGACAAGTCATAGAGATATTCCATTAACTGTGGCAATAGACCCCGGCTAATGGTAAAGGCACCAAAAGGTGCAAACGGTACTAAGTAGCTATTGAATTCACCTGTCCAATCGATCAAACGGTCACCACCGGTATTACCAATCAATACATCACGGCCAGCACCACCAAAGGCAACATCCTCATAAGAAGTATGGGTATCAGGCAGGTTATTAGCATCAGGGTCAGCAGTTCCATCGGTGCTATTGTGATCATCATCAGCATTCAGCAAATCATCACCGCGGCCACCATAAAGATGATCTTTACCAGAACCACCAACTAGCCAGTCATTACCCAAATCACCAAAGATACGGTCATTACCATCCGTAGGTAATTCACCTAGGTAAGGATCATTAGGAGCACCGCTATCATAGGCATCAAAGTTGAGCAAGAATTCATGAGCACCATCAGTATCAGGAGTAGTAAATACACCATTTACATCAACCCATATCTTACGTAGTGGGTCAAACTCATTATAGGCTGCAAATTCACCCGCACGTTCTTCACTGTAACGCAGAACATTAGTGTTATTTAAAGGCACCAGATAATACTCAGTTAATGCCTCTGCTCCTGAAATAGCATCATCACCCGCACCACCGTGTAAGAAGTCATCACCTAAGCCACCGTAAATAATGTCATTTGCATACTGAGCGTCAAACAATGGATCTTGTGATTCACTACTTGAATCAACATTAAACGGTGTCAGATTAACAGTCTTCTTAAGTTCACCAATCTTATTAATAAAGGCTTGTTGTAAATTACCCGGTGTGCCTATTTCCAAGGTATTACTATTGCGATCAATCACTATATTGAAGATGTTATAGAGCGGTTCAGATAACAACGCAGTATCACCGTCAGTATTACGGCTTGTGTAAATACGGCCATCATCACCCAACACACCATCACGGCCAGTACCACCAGAAATCCAGTCATGACCCCAGCCACCGATCAGATCATCATCTTGCGCTTCACCAAATAGTACATCATCACCAACCATACCGTAAACCTGGTCATCACCTGATTCACCATGAATTTCATCAGCGGCACCATTATCATCGCTATTAGCATCTATATCCAATCCACCTTCAGTGTAATCCAACAAGGCAACTGCACGAGGAATAATACGTAAGCTTCCTCGGTCTTCATAATTTATATCTGAAACTGCCAAACCAGTGGTGGTTTGATCATAAATATATTCAAGAAATTCTGTTTGAGCTGATGTGCTATCGATTGCAACCAATCGAAAAATATTGGCATTATCACCGGCAATAACATCAGCATCACGGGCATGAATCTGATTAGCAACTTCGTCGCTATCACCATAATAATTTCTATCAAGATCCAAGCCAGCACCGCCAAAGATAAAGTCACTGCCATCCGGACGTTGTGTTTCATTACCAATCAATCCATATAGATTAGAGCTACCACCGATAATGTCATCTTGACCAAGATTACCAAAGATAGTGTCGCCACCACCATTGCCTTCAATGTAATCATCACCATCTGTAGTTAATTCAAATGATGGATTGATATCCAAGACACCATCTAAAGCACGTCTTGCATGAACGTCATTGATCATCAGCGGGTTATTAACAATAATGCCATTAACAATGATGTCATCAACCATTTCACCATCACCTTGAATGACATCATCTCCCAGTTGACCAAAAATCACATCATCGTCAGCACCACCGGCGATATAGTCACTACCATAAGTACCTGGCAGCGGTGTATCTGAGTGATCAAAAATAGTAATAGTACGTGATTCAATATTGGTTGGATTCAATTGAGAAGCATTAGTTACCAACGGTTGGCCATCATTAACACCGATGGTTTCACCATAAATAGTTGAGCCGTCCAGTAATCTAATACGTGGACTTAAACTATCACCGCGTCGTAACACATTAGCGTTATCACCCGCGATAACATCATTATCGGTTTCATTTGTAAACGAATCATTTGGTACATGATCTGAACCGCCATCTATACGATCATTACCATCATGGCCATTAGCGACATTATGTCCACCAATAATGTCATCATCATCGTTACCACCATAAAGACGATCATCACCTTGCTGGCCTAGAATAATATCTTCACCATCTTGACCGAAGATAATATCATTGCCACCGTCATGACTATTCTGGGTATCAATCGCAGTAAAGATGAACGGATCTTTTAAGCCACTTAAACCAAGTAGTTGTGCAATACCCTCATAATCAGCATTACCTGACAGTGGTAGTGCTCGGGCGATCACACCACCATAAGTTTCATTAACTGCTTCGGCCTTGCCGTGGTCACCAAAAATCAAGTCATTGCCTGCACCTGCAATAATTAAATCATCTGCAGTACCACCAAAAATCAGATCATAACCAGCGCCTGAGGTAATCGTGTCTGTACCACCATAATTAGGTGCAAAGGTAGATATGCGATCAATATCCAATGGATCATTATCATCGCCAACTTCGCTTGTATTCGTGTAAGTTCTACCAGAATCGGCAGCGGTGTAATCGATGAAGCCGTTATCACCAATAATAATATTGTCTTGATCACGGTTTTGATCTGGAATATTTGTATCACGATCATAGGCTTCAGTGTCATTAGCAATAATCAGATCATTGAGGTCACCGCCAATAATAATGTCATAGTTCTTACCCGTGGTAATAATGTCGTTACCACCAATTCCAGGAGAGATACTGGTAATCAAACCAAACGTTATTGCTTGAGTACCGAATTGTGGATTATTTGCCGCAGCGGCTATTATTTGACCATTATCACCAAAGACGAGATTATCTCCATGACCAGCGATTATGATATCGCCACCACTATCAGACTCTGTTGTAACGGTACGTTCATCAGTGATCACACCTTCAATGATGGTATCAAATACATTTTCACCATCTTCACCACCAATAATAATGTCATCGCCGTCACCGGTAGTGACCGTGTCATTACCGCCATGATCTGGATTAGTAGAGAAGATGCGATCAATATCAGTTGCATCAGTATCATCACCTGGGCGTGTGCCGACTAATGGTGTAGTTGTATCAGCATAAATACGCTCAGCATCTGCCGCTGTCCAGTCAATATAGCCTGAGTCACCGACAATAATATTGTTAGCATCAGATCCATGAAGTACACCGCTAATCGCATCAATCTGATATTCATCGAAGTTAGCGATGATGGTATCAGCATCAATACCGCCTAAAATAATGTCGCGGCCTATACCGGTAGTAATGGTGTCTGAGCCACCAATCAAGGACTCAATAGTTTCAATCAATCCTAAGGTGATAGCTTGTGCACCAAAGTTTACAGCATCTTGATTAGCCGCTGTAATTTGGCCATTATCACCAAAGACGATATTGTTACCGTCACCAGCAATGATTATGTCACCATCAAGAGTATCAGCATCCACTTTACGGGTAATAAGAGTGTTATGCGTAACAATATCATTGCTGACGATATCACCATCTTCGCCGGCAATAATAATGTCATCACCCACACCTGTTGTAATAATGTCATTACCACCATGTTCGGGATTAGTGCTAAAGATATGATCTATATCACTACGATCACCATCTAGGATTACATAATCAATGTAACCACTATCACCGAAGATGATATTGCTACCATCTATGATACCTAAAGCAATATTTTCACCGACATTAGCCGTGATAATATCGCTATTAATACCACCAAATATAATATCGTTGCCAAGACCTGTATTAATAGTATCGTCACCGCCAATTAGTGAGTCTCTTGTAAAGATTCGCGTTGGACCTATGAGTACACCATCAGTTTTGTCGCCTGGGCCGCCATTACCCAGTATTGTTGTTAATTGACCCAAATTATTGAGGTAATAAACTAGGCCACGATCACCAAAAACAATGTCTCCACCTTGCCCGCTGTTAATCTCATCATCATCCTGCCCACCGAAGATAATGAGTGGTAAGGTTGAAGCGGATGCATTAACCGTATCTTGATCGCTGAATGTAAGATAATCATCATAAGGCCCCTGAGTATTCAGAACAAAGAAGCCATCATCACCGGCACCATGAAGCTCAACATTAACTTCATCATCACCAAGCCCGGTGTTTAAAGTAGTAATGGTACGAAGTTGATCACGGTAATGTGTACCGTCGATAGTAATGCTGTCATTACCAAAACCAGTCCAGAGCGTAATGCCTTCGGCAAAGTTTCCTAAAGTAGCATCAGTACGATAAGTGATGGCGGCATCAGCTAGACCATGGATAAATATTTCAGCATTTACTGGCACCTCAGCATCTCTTAACTGAGCAGCACTTAATTTATCGGTAATAAGAACATTATCGTCACCAATGGAAGCTGCCTCGTCACTAATCATTAACAGATGACGACCACCCTCAGCATCAATATTCAACATGCCTTGAATATTATTGAGGTGACCTAATAAGAAATCAGTAGAAGTATCCTGATTAAAGTCTGCGGTAGATGAAACATAAATACGTTCATTGCCCTCACCTAAGCCGATATTGGTATAGGCTGATGTGCCTTGAACATTGAATACATCGTCTCCACTACCCAAATTAATATTTAAGGTATCAATACCGTAGTAGTTAATACCATCAAGACGGCTGGCTACGGTTGCTAGTCCTGGTTCAATGATATAAGCACTAGAATTTATTTCGAAAGATATGTTGAACACATTACCTGCACGATTAGTAACCGTGATGATATTGCCATCAACAGAAGCTACATAATGAGGTGAAGCCAAGGTATTAATTTTCAGAGCCAAGGCTTCTAGAATTGCATTCAGGCTCTCACCATTAGCAACTGTATGAATGAATTCAATATTAGTACCATCATCAAGGCCAATAGTAACAACATCGCCATCCACTGCAGATAGCAAGGTCACCGTACTATGTAAGGCACTGCCGGTCAGTTGCGTAGCATCAACATCATAAATTGAGGTTCCTACATGCTCACCTTGGAAGGTGATATGGAAAACATTGTCATACTTCTCAACAGCGACATTATTGGTATAAGGTTGTGATGGTGTACGGGTCTCTTGGTCATAAACAGGATCTATATTGATTGTAGAACCATTAGGATTAAGAATCTTATTAAGCTCTTTATAGACATCCAGTGCAGAAGCGTCATGCGCCAAGTATGCCGTTGCATAGATTGTTGGTTCGCCATCTTCGCCATCAAGTAAGAACAAAATACGGAAATCACCATCAATAGCATCAATAGTGACGGTCTGTACATTATTCAAATCAGGATCAATTGTACCATCGCGTAAAGTTGTAATGACCAGGTCAGCAGAGGCTCCATCTTCAGGTAACAAGCTTATGGTAAGTACCGCTTCTCCTTGTGCCACGACTTGTCCTGATGATGGTAATACTTCAAAAGTATAAGTAAATGCAGAAGCGTCTACTGTTGCCAGTTGTAGTAGGAAGTCACCATTAGCCGTTTCAAGTGCTTCTGACTCAAGATTACTCTTGTCATTAATTAATTCGGCTAGCGATGTAGCAATACTAAGTAATGAATCAGATGCTGTTACTACGTGTTCAAAGCTATAAGCTGGATATTCATTTAGAACTAGTTTCCAGGTCTCTCCAACAATAACATCACCACCCAATGCCAGAGTCAGATGTGAACGCTCTACTCCAGTCAATGTGTCATTTAATTCTATTTCTGCAATATCAAGTCCAGCCTGTTCTCCAATAAAGCGAACCACATAAATAAAGCCTTTATCGGTTGATTCACGAGTCACTATCAGATCATCATGACCATAGGCAGCTCTTAGCAAGGTTTGCATTTCAACAGCCGAAGCATTGTAGTTAAGGTCAATGCGTACTGCATTAGCCAGTAAACTATAGTTACCGCCAATAGCTTGAATATATATGGTTTGAACTTCCTCAACCGTTGGCATATCTAGGCCTGTTAAGGTTGTTTGGGTCAGAACAGCCACGTTATCGTTAACATCGCTACTGTCATCAACATTTAATATATCATCACCTGTTGCAGCAACAATAGTCAGCAATCCTGTGATTTGATCAACTAAATAAGCATCACTAGAGATTGTAATTTCATCATTACCTGAACCGGTATCAATAGTTGTATGACCATCAATGGTTTTAACATGGATAATATCATCACCGCTATTTGAACTAACAATGGTTGAGCCTAAGTGGCTGTTTTCGATAATAAATTCATCGTTACCTGTACCCAACTCAATATTGATTACTTCAAGGTTGTTATAAGTAATACCGCCATTAATTAATCTACTCGCAATAACGGTATCGCCACCCATACCAAGTCCGGTTAACGTATTGGCTGTTAATACACCAAAATCATCGGCAGGACTATTACCATGAAAAATATTTAAGGTATCAACCTGGGTTGCTTCATTAACTCTAATGTTAGGATTGATTGGGGCATAGAAATAATCCGTACCGATTTCAGCTCGAATTTCATTGCCAAAATCATCTTTAGCCCAAGTCCCTTCAAAGGCAATCCAGCTACCCGATACAACAGGCAAATAATCAGAACTAATACGACTAGCCAGCGTATTAGTTAAACCTTCAATATTACTGGGATCTAGAGACTTGATCTCAACACCACCAAGTAAAAGTATCCACTCTTCACTATTTAATGGCGCATCAATAAACCTGAAAGAACCCAGTGTCCATTCGATACCGACATTATTATATTGAGCCTGATCTGGAGTACCTCCAATCGTCGCTCCACCCAACCCTGTATTAACAGATAAATCAACTTTAAATGTCTCTGCATTATCGTGTGAAATAAGTAGTTTGGCATTACCTAACAAATCAATACGTAAAGAGGCATTATAAGGTTCCGCGGCAGCATTAATTTGATTTAATAAGTCACCGGCAATCTTCGATAGGAAGGCCGTTGCTTCTGTCACCGTTACCTGGTAACTCTCATCACCCAATGTCAATGTCCATATTTCACCCACAGTTGGCACACCTGAGAACTCCACAATAGCTTGTAGCCAATCAATATTAACGACATCATCCTGGTCAGGCGTACCACTAAAGATCACCCGGCTACCATCTTCAGCACTTACACCTGCAATAGTTAGATCAACAGTAAAGGCTACGGCATTGGCAAAGGAGAGAATATCTTCACCCACAGTTGCTACATCAAGACGGGTACCAAATGAATCATCCTCTTCATCAAGGAATGTGACATCGAAAAGAAAATCATTCATACGAGGGTCAAACCCTGGACGCTCTCCGGTCAATGCATTGACGTGTGTGGCATAAGTATCATAAAGGGTAATCAGGCCCTCTTCACTTGTGGTGATATTTTCAATATCCCCATCAGCGATTGGGAAATTAGTTTCGCCTGGTAGACGGAAAGGATTATTCAAGAAACGTTCAGCACCGACTAAAGTAGCGCCTTCAATGATGACAGGACCACGTATAGCATTGACTCTTTCTTCAAAGGCAGGGAATACCAATGCATCACCACCATCGACAATATCATCATCAATCGCCATGACAGTGACAGTCTGAGCGATATTCCAGTTATCTGTAGTAAAGATCAATTGCTGAGTAAAGGAGATATTTCCTAAACTATCCGGTGTAATGCTCAAACTTGTCACAGGCGAAACAGATGGATCAGCACGGTGAGCAATAAAAATCTCACGACCTCGCTGAATCACACTGTAAGTCAAAACACCTGTTGTACTGAACGCTGCTTCATCAGCAGCGATGATTTTTTGCGCGAGATCAGCCGCAACGGTTGAAAGCGTGTCACCGAAAGCAACGACTTCAGAGTTAAAAGTGATGCCACCAAGTGTCAAGCTCCAGACTTCGCCAATGGTTACAGAACCGGTAAGTTCAACGACACGTTGGACACCATCAACAGTAGTTTCCTCAGTAATCTGCACACCACCTCGGGTATCAGGGTCAATCAACCATTCAATAAAGAAACGGTCAACTCGGGTGGCGGCATCTGATAAATCACGCGTATTATCGAGTGTGATCACTAATTCTCCATCGATCACAGCGGCAGCATAATCAGCATGTGCATTGATCAATGTTTTTAATGCAATGACAATTGAAGAAATCGAATCATTTGCTGATGCGGAATGACTAAACACATCATGCTCAAGGTCATTATCTGAATATAAGGTAATCGTCCAGATGCCTGCTTGGGTAACAATTATTGCATCATTAGTATCGCCATTAAACTGAAAGTCCAATGTTGCTTGTGGTGTTGCAACTCTGACTTGAACAATTTCATTCTCACCGAAACCTTCATCCGCATTAAAGGCTGCATCAGCGTTATAAGTACGTGTTGGTAATGGCTCGATATCGACAATTACTGTTGCTGTAGGGGCATCTGTCAAGATAACTTGATAACTATCCAGTGTAGGCGCATAAATTGGATCATTGTTTGAATCAAGGAATTCGTTGGAAATAAGATAACTAATATCATAACGACTGGATGTATCAGGCAATATAGCCCAAACACCTGTTGGTGTTACCGTATACTGGCTGGTTTCTGCATTGTAAGCTGTAATCGTACCGGTTTGACCCGCACCAGTTCCTTCAGTAATGGTTAATGTTTTACCAATCAGCGCAATGGCTTTTGGATTAGTAGCATGACGTTGCAAAGAAATATTCAGTTCATAGGAAAGACCGGTAGCAACATAGTCATAAATGATAGTTGAACGACTTGGGTCATCATAAATCTTCGCAGAAACAACTCTTATCTCATAGGTTCCTACATTGTTGAAAAGGTAATCAAGGAATGGATCAAATAAAGCGGTACTACCTTGGTCAATCACCGTATTCAGCAATGTACTGCGAACCAAACTTGGTTCTATTACTAGTCCCGCATCAGTAACAGCATATAATTCAAGTACTGGAGCTACAGTGTAATAAACAGTTTGGAAATCATAAAAAGTAAAACCAAAGATTGTTTGAGCAACTCTGATTATTTCACTACCACGAACCAGAGTACTGTTATCGATATCGAACAAACCTGTGACTGCGCCACTGCGTTCAATAGCAAACACAAAAGGACTCTCGGGGCTGTCGGCACCCACTTTCACTATGGGTTTATCATTACCTTCAGTTAGGTCAAGAGTTGCAGTCAGATATCCAAAATTAGTATTAATATAACTAATAAAAGCATTAGCTACTTTACGTAGATCTCTTTCACCATCAGGCACAACCACATTACCATTACTGTCATATGTTTTAGGCACCGTATAAATAAAAGTGTCATTTTCAATAGATAGCTCCCATGCTTCACCCGGCACATACTCACCGTCAAACTCGAAATCAACACTGAAATAATGTAAACGATGATCGGTAACAGAATTAGTGGTATCAATAATATAGGCCGATGCACGTAACTGCTCAAGTTTGCTGATTGTAATCAGCGAACCATCAGCTTCACTAAATTCAATTTTAGAACCGACTACCTTCACGGTAATTGATGAATCACCTGTCAATGTTCCCGTATGAGTCGCTAAATTATAATTACTACTTAACGCAGCTGCGATACCGTCTAATAAACCAGCAGCTGAATTTGATGTGGCTTTATATGTACCAGTGACACCAGCAACAGTCACTGTCCATTCATCATCTGCATTGGTAGATATTGTAGGATTAATGCTGTGTGTCCAGTTCAGGACGGCATCACCTGTGGCATCAGAAAGACCATCAACGACCGGAACAGTAACAATAATTTCAGGTAGGAAGGTGTTGCTCAGTCCATTTTTACTAATCAGAATCAAATTACCTGTGCTACCCGCTCTGTAATTATTTTGACCATCGACTTGCCCAGCAAGGTTTGATGCAATGACAGTTGTAGAATATGAGGTTGAGAGGAAGTCGCCATAAGCAGACAAGTCACCATCCAGAGACCAGGTTTGTCCCAGGACAGGTGCACCGATTAATTGAACCGTTGCACCAATGCCTGTTGTTAGCGCAACAGCTGCATTACTACTGGCTCCATCAGGTGTAACAACATAATCACCGGTAAATGCTTGACCATCAGTACGATAAATCCAGAGTTTTCCGCCATCAACAAATGCTGAATAGCCACCAATGCCGTTAATATCTAGAAACAACCTATTAGCTAATTCGTCTGGGGTCTCAACAGGACCGGTTCCCTTGATTGCTGTTACAGCAAAGTTATTATTAATAACAACGGTATCATCACTATTAGCAGGATCATCTCTAGTCAAATTAATAGTCCAATTATCATCCTCTGCCAATGTAGCATTAAGCTCAACTACGCCGGTATAAACAGATGCGGCTGAAGAAGCATTACTTTCAGCAGCAACGCCATTCACTTCAAATCTGACTGCTTTATCTGCAAAACTGGAAAGGTTGATAACATTATTTGCTGCCAGATTAGGATTGCTCGAATTGAAGATTAACTTAGCAAGTTCATCAGCAACATCATTCAATGTATTGCCATTCAGAACCAGATAAGAGAATGTTTCAGCTGTATTAAATGAACCATTACCACTGGTATCAACCTTAAACGTCCATGTTTCTCCAGCATGAGGTGTACCACTTAAAGTTAGATGCTTATTATCTAATCCACTGATGGTTACATAGATTTGCTCAGGTGTTTGGCCATTAATCGTGATAGAACTGTCAGGATTTTCGCCAGAAATAGACATTGTCAAACTAAAGGTAGTTGAACTTGGCAAAGGAATAACAGTAATGACACCTGTACTTGCGGTAGCATTTGTGAACAGAGCAGCAAGTGCTGTAGCAATAGTATTCAAGGATTCAGCAACGCCACCCACTTCTTTAACTTGATAGAATTCGGTCGCATTTCCAATGGTCAACGTCCAGATATCATTAACGGCTGTAACACCTGCCAAAGTAATCGTGGCACTAACAAAGTTATGATTATCAACAATAGATCTTTCTATTGTGCCTGCTGACTGGATTTCTTGGGTAATACCTGTTGTGTTGATACCATCAAAGGTCAAACCAGTTTCATCAGAAATAATCAGATAAACCTCTCCTGAGCTATTATCCACTTCAACTGAGGTGGTATAACGATCACCAATTTCACCTATGAATTGTGTATTAATCAGGTTTTCTAGGCCTTCTGCTACTTCTTTCAACCCATCATTTGCTAAAGCTATATAAGTGTAATCTCTGTAACGTAGCCCGATTGTCCATTCATCACCGGCTTTCACGGAACCTGTCAATTCAAGCGCTATTTTACTGTAATAACTTGAATCATCTTCTGATGACCCATCATAAGAACCTGTTGTCGTTGCAAGCATATCCTCTGTAACTTCAAAACGATAACTGTCTGCAGTTGTGCCATCACCAGAACCTGTAACGACAACGTAAGGTACAAGGAAATCAATCTCGGCATTACCTATATTTGGATCAAAGAACGTAGTCCAGTTAGACTCATCATTAATATCTAATGCTGCACTACCTTCGGTTTCGGCAATCGGGCTAGGAGAGAATATAAAGCCATCAACTGCATGATGTTCAATAGAAACTTGTAATTCATACTCAATACCAACCGGTAATACACCGTTATACCAATCATCAACCTCCAGATAATAAATGCCTGCGTCAGTAAAACTATATTCAAAGTAATCATCCCAATAGGCAGAACTACCCAATGCGCCATGAATCCATGGAAGAGAGAACCCAGGGCCGGATGCGATGAGTGTCTCATCTTGGCGTTCAGTGCCATCTTCATAGACGAATGGTAGCAATTTATAAAGTTTCAAATTACTTGCCCAGAACAGAGCATCGCCCCATTCATAACCATGGTCAATATCGAAAATGGCTTTTATGGCTCCACTTCCCAGAGTCAGCATTTCATCGGTTATTTCAAAGCTATAAAAATCATTCTCGCCATCACCACTACCAATAATGGTTAAGTGTGGAATTGTTTCTGCATAAATAATTTCAGGATCAACATTAGTATTCCATTTAGCCGCATCCAGATCCTGTGCTGTAAAAATAGTGTTATGAATTCCAACTTCTTGAATTAACGCGACGCCAAAGTCACCAGTAAAGACAACATCATCCCCACTTGTGGCTACAGAACCATTGACATAACCGCTACCCAACACAACCACATTGGTTTCTTCAATGACTTGCGTTGATCCACCCGATTGTAAAATCAACACACTTGGCGCATCATCGTCTACAATTTTGATGTCGAGATAATCAGGTAGAAAGACATCCTTATTCTCGCCGACAACATACTGATAAACCGTCGCCGATTCAGCAACATGGGTATCTTCTGAGCTATTACCTGTGATCAAATTAGAGCCCAGTGTCACCGTCCAACTTGTATTTTGTGTAATCGGTGGATCATTAACCAGAGGTGCATCAGGAACAGAAATTACAGCCCGTGACCAATGTGTGTTACTGGCAACACCTGTAATTAAACCGCCTTGTGTAATGATTAATGAGCCGGAGTCTGATTTGCGTAAAATATCAGCAGAAAAGGCAACAATATTATTGATATTAGACTTCTTAGTAATATTCAAAATATTGCCTAAACCGCTCAAAGTGCCATCAATTTGGGCTATGCCACCTGCTTCGAAATAGAGGCTAAATGCAAGCGTATTATCTGCTCTCTCAATACTCAAAGATGCATCAGTAACATCGACAACAAAACCGTCTTTTTCAAGTTCAATTTCCAATCCTAATGCAATAGCATTAAGCGTATCGAGTTCTTCAGCTTGATAGCTATAATCTTTACCATCAACGACTAGAGTCCAGACATCATCAGTATTAATATCACCATCCAACAAGACTGCTGCACTCAGGTAATTGGGTGACGCAGCATATAAGGTACCTTGTAATTCAAGAGCCAGTTTCTGCACTATATCGGATAATTCATCATTTTCTTCAGCAGTCACAACAAACTCTGCATCATCGATTTTCAAAATCCATGTCTCACCTGATGTAACAGTATTACTTGCTGCTTCCAAAGCAACTACGATGCTATTCCATGCACGATCACCTGATATAGTCAGGGAAGGATCAACTGACAATTCAAAAGCAGCGCCGGTAATTTCAACGCTTGAGCCAGTCACTGAGGTTTCAAGGTTCTGATCTCTATCCTTGGCGATTGCAGCAGCAATACCTTCGGCGATACTATTAGAAGTTACACCAAGATAAGCATCAATAGTCGTTGCTTCGATGCTATGTGTAATACGACTGTAATGGGTTCCTTCTTTATCATATTCAGGATCATTAGCAGCAACCTCAATTAATTGAGGGGTATTCCAGTTTGATTTAGTAAATGTTACTGACCCAGTAGATAAGAAGCTTCCTGAACCGGTATTGATAAGAATTTCATTATCAACTGTTGCCAGGTTAACAGTCACATCACCGGTAGGTGCTTTGGTTAATACAACGTAATAACTATCATTTGCAGCTAAACTACCTTCAGCAACTATGGTTTCATATTCAACATCAAGGTCATTGCTATTAGCAACTTCTGCAATTAATACATCTGCTGAATCATCATCAATAACATCAACGACAACACCCAATACTGACAGACCATCATAAGCGCCGCCATCGGCAATAGAACTACCTTCAACCACAGTGTGTTGAATTCCTAGTGAACGTAACCCCTCTGCTAATACATCATCAGGAGCAGTGACTATAATTTGTTGTGGTATAAACCAGTTGGTACGGTCAAATAATAAGGTGATACCGATTTCACTACCGTTAAGAGCAATACCTTTACCCCCTGCTCTTTCATCACTTTCACTTAATGGCACAGGAGATGCTGTAACACGAACGCTCTCTTCTGGAGAACGTGTCAATACAATATTATAGCTATTGACAATCAAACCACTGACGTTTGTTATATCTTCAAAGACTCTGAGCAAACCACTTTCAAGTAATATCAACAAGCCTGCTTCATCATCATCAGCAATCGAAGCCGAAATATCTTGTACAAAGATCTCTTGATAACGTACATCATCACTGTCAACCGTATGCTGAATAAGGCCACTATGCCCACTCAAATCATTACTAACTACGGTAATCGCTTCGCCGTTATTACCACCACCGATATTAAACTCATCACTACCGATACCACCAACAATTTCCAGCAAGACATCTTCACTGGTGCTCTGAATAAAGAAAGTATCATTACCTTCCAGTGCATCAACAACGATTTTTTCAAGGCCGGTATAACTAATAAATAAACCTGCACCAAACACACCTTCGTCGGTAATAACAAAGTCATCACCAAACTCAGTACCAATAACCGTTAAGGTATCAAAACCATCACCACCATCTATGCGTACTGGTGCATTAACAGTGAATGAAATAAAGTCTGCACCTTGCCCCCCGTTAATATTGGTAAACGGTGCTTTAGGATCATTAGGATCCACACGAACAAAGGCACGAACAAGGAAGGTATCATCATCTTCTTCACCAAATAAGAATAATTCAGCATTATTACTGTATACAGTAAATGTATCATTACCCACACCGCCATACAGTGTTGAGCTTATGCTTATTCCATTACTTAAGAAGCCTCGTGTAATTTGAGTGGTTTCGAAATAATCTTCAAATTCTAATCCATTATCAGGATTACTATCATCACGAGCTGAAGCAAAGACTTGACCAATTTGGAAGGTATCATTACCTTCATCGCCAAACAGAACCAGTGGCGACAAATTATCATCCAGTATAAAGGTGTCATCCCCAGCACGACCAAAGACCTGAACTGCACCATCTATACCATCATCATATTCAATTCTTTCGATGTCTGGGTTTTCAACAGGTTGACGATTCTCATCCAATTCGATGGATGAAACAGTACCTAAAGTAGCGTTAGCACGGAACAAGAAGAAATCAGCCTCTTCGGTACCAAAAATACGTAATCGGTCAACACCTAGGTCTCCATCAGTATCTGTTGGTACATCATTCACTTTGATTAGGGAAGAACCTAAACCAGACAGACCGATATTATAAAGGTCACTATCATTCTGACCATTTAATAAAAGAATAGATTTAATACCATTTTTAAAGGTCTGCTTGCCACTGACTGTGTAATTAACCATGACAAAATCATTACCTGTTCCCAGGTATATTTCTGTTTGACCATTAATTTCTTCAATGGTAATAACGTCATTAAAAAGATTAACATTGGCATTTTCATCGCCAGTAACAATTTTAACTGTACCCGTATGTGTAGTATTAATATGGAAGGCATTATTGCCATTAGATAAATTAAGTTCGAGCACTTCGAAAGCAAGATAATAAATACCCTGATTCATGCCTAGACCTGTGAGGCTATTTTGGGTTAGTAGACCACTGTCGGCACTATTATCCCCACCATCATCAACTGTTAATTTATCAAGTTCAGTACCGCTGCCACCGCCATTAATTGTTAACAACGCGGAGATATTATTCACCGTACCGTTAATATTATTGTCTGTATTGCCAATGATACCTTGAGCATTACTGCCAACGTTAACAGTGTCAACGCCATCACCACTGTTAATCGTGGTGATGCCATTAATGGCACGTACGTTGATGATGTCATCACCACCATCACTATTCAGAGTTGAATCACTACCGACACTGGTTCCGTTTATGTTGATGATGTCAGCATCAGCTTCACTATTCACTATCAATATATCGCTGACATCATTAATCTCGATCAAGTCAGCGCCTGCACCGGTATTCAGGGTGGTTGTTTCGGTTATGCCTACTGTCGAGCCATTGTGAGTGCTGTTGATGGTAAAGGTATTTCCAGCACTGCCTAGCGAAATTAACAAGTCTTCGATATTGCTGTAATCGATACCAAAGCCAGATTCAACTATAGACTGGTTGGTATTACCCATACCCAGACCTATCAGACGAGATCCAGTAAGTATGCCAGTGTTACTCTCATTGTCAGCTGTGTCATCAACCGTTACTCGATCACGTTCAGTGCCAGTACCACCGCCATTAATTATTAGTAGTGCAGAGATAGTGTTGAGTGTCCCGTTACTGTTATTGTCAGGATCACTTGTATCACCCTGAGCATTGCTGCCAACGTTGATCGTATCAGCACCATTTCCGCTGTTGACCGTAGTCGTGCCGTTGATAGCGCGGATGTTGATAACATCGTTACCCTCACCACCATTTAGAGTTGAGTTACTTCCTGAGCTAGTTCCGTTAACAGTTATGGTATCTGCACCCTCTTCGCCATTAACTATCAGTGTATCTGTCACATTATTGATGATAATAGTATCTGCACCATTACCAGTACTCACAATCGTATCTTCGACAAACCCGCCGGTTGCCGAGCCATGTGTATTCTGCACAGTAAAGGTATTACCACCATCACCTAATGAGATAATCAAATGTTCGATTGCTGTATAAGTGATGCCTGCAGGAGAAAGACCTAGACCATTAATCGTAGTCGCCGTTAATGTACCGATATTAGCGGTATTGTCTAATGTATCATCAATGTATAAATAGTCACTGCCGCTAGTTGGCGTATTGCCATCAATAGTTAAAAGTGCAGCAATACTGTTGAGATCACCACCGTTATTCAATTGACGGTTTGCCAATGTGCCGCTCGCGTTACTACCGACGTTGATAGTATCGCTACCAACGCCTGAATTAACATCGGTCACACCCGCAATTGTCCGGATATTAATAACGTCTTCACCAGCATTACTATTAAGATTGGTTTCGTTTCCATGCGTGCTCTGAATAGTAAATACATCATCGTTACTACCCAGGCCGATATTTAGTTGATTGATCCCGTTATAGTCAATGTGACCACCCACCATGCCAAGGCCTGTGATTCTAGTCGATGTTAAGGTTCCAATATTATTAGTGTTATCACCGGTATCATCTACGTTAAGCGTATTTAATCCACCCTCTCCATCGATATCGAGAACAGCATTTATACCATTCAGAGTCCCACCGGTTGCTGGCGCAAGTGTGCCAACATTAATCGTATCGTTATCGTCGCCGGTTCGAACAGTTGTCATGGCGTTAATAGTCCGGAGGTTGACAGTATCTAAACCGCCATAAGTCCAAATAAGTGTTTCTGTACCGCTGGTCACGTTAGTAACAGTTACGGTATCGTTGTCATCCCCACCGTATACATTTACAGTATTTGCATTGATTGTACCGAACAGATCAATCGTAGCACCGCTCGAATCGGCGTCGTCGTTATCACCTCTAATGACAACGTCGCCAGTTGTTTCGATGAAAGCACCAAGCTCTAAATTGAAATCTTTCCTAGCAACTAATTCTATCTCTCCACCCGTTGCCGAAGTAATCGTAACGCCCGATTTAACTAGCAGAGTTGTTAAGCCACTGCTTGGCGATGTGGTAACGGTTGTATTTGCAGCATTATCAGTAAGATCTAAATATTCAACCCCTGTATTAAATGATACATGAAGGTTATTTAGTAATACTTCTAGAGGATTCAGATAAATATCAAAACCTGTTGAATCAACATCTAATTCGATTCTGTCGCTACTACCTGAGTTATCTACAATATCAACTCTAGCTATAGCTTGTGCTGCATCCGCTATATCAAAATCAAAGTCGTAAGTGTCATTACCACCAACATCAGTAATATTCAACTGATAGCCAGGCAACGCTGTAATTTCAAAATGGTCATTACCAGAACCTAATTTAATAAGGTTTATCGATGCTTCAAAGTCCTCAGCAGTTTGAAGTCCTCCTGCGCCATCTGGCAACGCCAGAGACTGATTAACAATAACGAGTTTGTTGGTCAAACCGTCACCCGTTTGGGCGGTAATGCCAAGATCCGACATATCAACCAACAGGTCATCAGTCATTCCGCTGAAGTCCAAGGTCTCAAAACCATGGAAATCAACGAAGGCATCTATACCGAAGCCATTATTGAATACATAGATATCGTTGTTGGAAAGTCCAATTAGGGTATCGTTGTCGCTGCCGCCGATGATGGTATCCACACCTACGGAACCCAGAATCATGTCATCCCCAGAACCGCCATCCATGGTGTTAGTTTCGGCAATAGGATCAATCGCATCCTCTCTTTCATAGGTCTCATCCAATAAATCATTACCTGAGCCACCCCAATACTGATCATCGCCGGTGCCGCCCATCATTAGGTCGTCATGGTTCTCGCCGTGTAACTCGTCATTACCCGCACCAGTCATTATGGTGTCGTCACCACTACCACCCCAAACCCGGTCATTACCGCGACCAGTGACAATGATGTCATCACCACCGTTGCCGTAAACATCAGTTTTGATGCTGATGCTGATAGCATCCAAAATAATTCTTTCGCTGCTATTGGTGCCATTAATAATAATTTTTGATACAGGTTGAGCCGCTAAGTCTATAGCGACCGTGTTGGAGAAAGTTACCAATTGGTAATAGGTCTCAACAACACTACCCCGTTTCCAGCTTTTCCAGCCACCCCACCACTTCCGGCTTCGTGTGTACTTCACTTTCTGGGCAACTGCGACGTTACGATCCTCGTCAGGTGCATCGATTACCAAGTGGCCATCAACCAGAGCGACAAGGATTTGATCCGAAGTGGCATTATTAATGGTCAGCGTATCGGTGCTGGAGTTATAGCTGGTGGAATAGGACAGCACAGTCGGAAGAGCTATGCTCTCGATTCTGTATTCAGTGCTACTACCAAACAAAAAGTCTCCTACTGCTTCACCAATATCTGACAGTACGCCTGCGATATCAGTAATGATGCCGTCAGCCCATTCTAAGACTGCGGCACCTGCATCAAGAAGGGCACTGCCTAGATCCGCAAGAGCATCGACGATCGCCCCGGCTGCCTCTGCTAAAGCTTCACCTACGGCCACCACAGCATCTCCAATGGCTTCAAATATTGCATCAAAAACACCCAATCCACCATCGATAGTAAATGAACCATCAGAACTACCTGTTACCCTGATCCATACACTTAATGGGCCTTCTGCATAAACTGACCAGCTACCTGCATTTGGACCGTCCCAGGTTACACTGATCTCAGCGGAGGCCACTGGAATATCCTGACCGAACAGTACCAACGCCACTGAACCGCTACCTGTAAAGCTCGATTCAGTTAAGGTAATAGAAAGATTACCTCTAACGCCAAATCCTCCCCAGGTCAAATCTAGATTGAGCGTACCGGTAAATCGGAAACTGATATCTCCGTTACTCGCCACACTGAAGTAACCGGAAATATCGACATCGACTATGCTAAAAAAGCTCATGGAAGCTGTCACATCAATGGAGAATCGATCATTTTCGTAGCCCATTTCAAGACTACCGTTGGCGGTAAAGATACCGAACAGGTCGAGTGAGGCCGCTATATAAACCTTGTAGGTATTACCCGCTATATCGTAATCATTACCCTGTGCGTCGTAAACTGTTGTTAGGGAACTACCCGTATTGATTTTCAGCCAACCGTTACCACTAATACCAATCCCTATGATATTAACATTGGCGGATAAATCAACGTACATGGCAAGTGCGCCATTTTCAATAGAGGCTGCACCATTTACCGACAGTGTGACAAACCCACCCAAGTCAATCAGGCCGTTAAACCCGAGTTCAAATGAATTACCATCGATTTTAAGTAGGAAGTCCGCAGAAATTACGAAGGTGTTGACAAGAGTCAAACTACCGTGCATTTCAATACGGAAATAAGAGCTAGGAGCATCGAAGCCGCCGTCAACTTCTGAGAGTCCAGCTGAATTATATTGGCCATCGAAACTAGGAGAACCAGCTCCTATTGTGAATATCTTGTCGCCATTAGCGCCGTCTACAAAACGGGAATCGAGTGGGCCTGTCAAGCCACTAAGTTGTGTAGCATCAAAATCTCCTACGCTACCCAGCTCAGAGAGATCCGAACCACCGGTTAGATAGCCAACATATTTCGCAGGAATAGTGATTGATTGTTGCTCTCCTGTGAAGTTAAACGTCATCCGCGCACTAACATCAAGAGCAATGAAATCACTGAGCACACCACCAAGAGATACTGACACATCAATGTCGGCCGCGATACCATCACCGGTAATCACTAGCGCACCGAGGGCACTCATATTAAAAATTTGGTCTTCAGGGTTACCGCTGCCGATGTCTGTGCCAATCTGCAGACCGGCTGCAACAAAGGCTCTTAAACCGGAACCATCCACTTCGAAGATAAACACGCCGTACATGCGGAAGATGCTGGCAAATTCTATTTCGCCACCGAGGCGAATGCTAATAAGGAATTCTTCAAATTCTAGAACAACTGGTGCTGCGGAGTTACCGGTATTGACTTCGAAACCGGTATTGAGTCGGTCATTGCCATCATCGTCTAACGCGTCTATTTCAAGCTGGTTGTTTGTTACAAAAATATTGGAAAGGAAATACAAAACTTCGTCTATTGAAATGTATTCATCCTGCGGTGCACCACCAACATTAAGTGCAGAGACCAACTGATCTACTGTAGTAATGTTAGACCCTGTGGAACCAAACACGGATTGCTCATTTGTATCAAGAATACCGTTTTCATTGGTATCAAATTGCTCAAATAGAACCCTGCCATAATCAACCAGCAAGTCTGCCAACTCTGTACTGCTATTCAGGTCAGATCCCACATAGCCAAACTTAAATGCGATATCTTGCTCTGTTTGATCTAGGATGCCATCATTGTCGTCATCAATAAGCTCAAATAACACTAACGCTTCGCTAAAGCTTTTCACGAAATCAACCGGAGAAAAGCTGGCATCAAAGCCACTTATACCAAAACCAATATTCAACTCAATGTCGAAAGCTCCCTCAGCGGTAAGTCCAGTAATACCGACCAAACCGAAGCTGTTGACATTAAGCTTAGCAGCAAGATAAACACCTACATTAGGTAATAAAGTATTAGGGTCAATACCAATCTCTGCCATCACTATGATACCGATATCAAGATCAGTCACGTGAAAACCAACAGCAGTGCTGCTTAATTCACCTGGGGATACTTCATGATTGCCATCAGTATCTGTCCAATATGGACCGCCCACACCGATAAATGCGGTTACGTTGGCAGCACCTATGGTCATGGTAGTTACTTCTTTAGTAGTACCATCAGTCAGGGTCACTGTTTCTTTCGGACCCAGTTCAAAGGCAACACTGCCAGTCAGGATGATTGAATCGAAAATATTGAGTTCAACAAAACCCTGCGCTCTGATAAGCGAGGAGTCCATTGTTAGGTAGACAGGTTCACCACCGGTATTGATTTCATAACCGAGTGGATCGAATTTATCGTCGTTATCCGCATCGAACGCGAGGATAAACGACTCGTTTGTGGCTTTATAGCCACCTATATCAGTTAATCTGCCAACAACTTCGTCAACAGATAATTTTCCATCAGGAACAGGTTGACCAAGCACAGGCGGAGCACCACCTACATCAAGCAGTTTTACCAGCTCCTCAGTAGTAGTTATTGCCGAAATGGCACCGTGCCCTGCACCGAAGGCCGTAGTTAGCTCGACCAGAGAAATAATATCATCACCGTTAGCCAGCAAATCAAACAAATTCTGGCGTTCATCTACTGCAAACTCAGCCGTATTGGCAAAATCAATTACCGGAAATAGCGACAAACCATAAACACTAGGTGATGAATTATTAACTTCTACCAACAGCTCATCAGCTCGTAAGGTCACACCATCCATACCGATCAATCTCACACTCTTAGCAGATGCTTTAAGTGCGAAATATTTGCTAAAGTCTACAATATTGGTTGGCTTCATCATGGCTAACCCGAAATCAAAATCGTCAATAATGATACCTACTGCATCAGTGTTAACTTCATTCAGATCAATCAAGCCATCGCCATTACCGGCAGCATCCATCTCATAAGTCCAATACGGGCCATCCAAACCAACAAATGCATGAACATTAGAAGCACCTATAGTGATCACTGATACCTCTGTAGTATCAGCTCCCAGTGCAGGTATACTAAGCGGACCAGGAAGATCATTCGTATCCAAACCTGCCAACTCTGCAATACCAGCTAAATCATCAATAGGTAGCAATCCGTCCGCTACATCAAAGGTCTCAACAGCCCCTTTTTCAAAGGCTATGCTACCTGAGATATAAATAAACTCTGATACTTGAATAGTCGCTCTAGCAATGCTGGCTACAATGATTTCGTTACCTAAAAAGTCAAGCACTACAGGCTCTGACGTAGTTCCCGTCTGTATTTCAAATCCTACTTCATCTGGGCCGCCATTATCTGTATCTGGAAAACTGGCTACAAAATCAATTGCTGCATTAGCAAACAATCCCGCTGTGCCAGGGATAATAGGACCACCAAGGTTAAGCTCTATATCAACACCCTGAGCAATCAAAGAAAGGAAATCATTCGTTGGATCGTTGTCACCATCACCAATCCGGAATGATGCCGTATCAGCATGAATCTTAGCGGCTATAAAGCTAGGCAAGACTTCACTGGCAATAGGCTTGAAGATACCCAAACCCATACTAAAGTTTTCAATTAATAAACCAATAGCATCGTATTGCTCAGCAAAACTCTTATCGAAATCAAATCCACCCGCAGGAGGTAAGCCAATAAATGCGGTCGCATTGCTGACACCAATAGCAGTAACTTCTACTTCTACATCTTCCAATACACCAAACCCTGCACCGATTTGTATATTAGCCAAGCTTATCAATTTATCAAATACAGGCGCTATCGCACTCTGCAATTGTGCTGAAAGATTTGCCAGCTCTACATAAATCCGCAGAACTTGTGGTTGTAAAATATTTCTGATTGCCGCATCGATTTCATTTATTGCGGTTCCAGCTGCCGCATCCAAAGCTCCCGTAACACTACTACCTATACGATTTACAATTTTTGTTATGGCTTCACCTAATAAAGAGTCCAGAGCATCGCCAACCAGGTTCTTAATCGGATTCAGCATGCCTAGCAGCAGACTTTTTATTGTGTCATCAGAAACTAAATCAGCGATACCATCAATAATCGGGTCAATCAAAGATGTCAGTATTGAAGAAACTATGCCTGAAGATTCTGAATCTAATCCGCTATTCATAGTGGAGTTAACTGCAGCTTTTGCAGCATCAACTCCCGCAAGTATATTGTCTTTAATCGTTTGTACAACAGTATCTATCAGACCATCGAATGTTACTTGTAAGGTAACCAATGCACTATCAAACTGGCTTTGAATGTCCGCTTGTAAATCAGTCAAAGCGGTAGACAAACTAGACAAGCTTGTATTGATCGTATTGATAACACTCTCGTCTATTAAGCTACCCAATGAACCAGGAATACCCGTATTAATGGTAACCGTTTCTCGAGAGCCTAAGTCAATGGCAATATTACCCTTAACAAAAAGGAATTCAGAAACATTGATCAGTACATCATCAGCAGAAGCAAAAATACGCCTTGTAGCTTCATCTATATAAATAAAGCTGGAACCTGTAGCAATCTCCAAACCAAGATCAATCCGACTGTCAGCATCTGTGTCAGCAGCAGTAGCAAGAGCACCATTAGAAAGAAAAATCTGTGCTTCAGTAACTGATAGAACACCATCATCGTTGATATCTAGAATATCAATAATAAGATCAAGTGAGACACCATCCGCTGCATCAGAAGTACTGGAATAGAGTTCGCCAATAATTGATGAATAAGCAGTCGCAGAACCAGCAGCTTCACCATTTAGGACTCTTAACTCCCCAACGGTGATGCCATCATCTTCTGCATCAAACACTGCCAAAAATTCAGTAGAGAATTGACTAAAATCGACCACAGGTGTTATTTCTGTTGCACCATTACCGATAGCCAGATTGACATCGACTACCACTCTTGATGCGCTAAGCTGGAAGGCATCGACACCAACAATTCCTATCTCACTGGCTGTAGCTTTAAGACCCAGGTATTTAATAGAGCTTGTACTTGGCGTACCGTTAGCTGTAACGGGAGTCATAATCGATAGAGCTAAACTTCCATTAGTTAGTTGAAAGCCTACCGAACTATCATTCAATTCAGACGGATCTACTACATCATCACCGTTAGAATCTTCCCAGTACGGTCCGTTTACCCCAAAGAACATAGTGACGCCATCGGCACCAATTTTTAAGGTTTCTACTCTTTTAGTTGTACCATCACTCAATTTAACCAGAGAAGTTGGACCTTTTTCAAAGGCTAACGAAGCCTTAATAAATACATAGTCTGCTATTTGTAATTCTGCTTGAAAAATACTGGCTCGTAAAATTTTAGCTGGAGAATCAATGGCAATATTACCATTGCCAGTATCAATCAGATAATTATTAACCCCAAAATTCACCACAACATTATCATTGGCATTGGTCGAATTGTACTCAACCTCAATACCAGTTGCAGACAGTTTAAAGTCGTCTAAACCAACAAACCCTACATAATCGGCTGTAATTTTAAGTGCTGTATATTTAACTGTCTGAGAAGCAGTCGGGGTCATTATTACCAGACCAAAATTAGCACTTTCAACCACCAGACCAACAGCATCAGCGTTTCTGTCATCATTGTAGTCTATTATTCCATCACCACTGCTATCTTCAAAATAAGGTCCAGAACCTATGAAGATATCAACATTACCCGCACCAAAAGCAAGGACGTCGACTCTCTGAGGAGAACCATTACTCAGTGTGACTAAAAGATTTTCTTGTTTAGTAAACGCGAAGCCACCTGAAATATGCACAAAGTCATCAATAATCAAGACAGCATTTTCAACTGCAACTCTTAGTAGTGAAGAAGAGTATTCAAAATCGACAGAGGTAATACCCGTTGGAACTGTAAATTTTCCACCAATAAGTTTAGTAAAATCAATCGCCGCACTCTGTCCAGAGCCATCCTTACCACTATTAATTTCAACTCGGTAACCGCTAGCATCCAACGAGAAGGAATCGCCGCCCAAATCAAAACCAAGTAATTCAATAGTCTCAGCTCTGGCACTTAAGGCATAAAAGCTACTGCTATCAGCATTACTGGTTGCATCAAACAATGCCAACGCAATATCAATATCTTTTAATAGCAAACCAACAGCGTCAGTATTGACAGTAGGCGTACCGTTATCATCGGTAAAATAAGGACCATTGCCGACAAACACATCAACATCTTCAAAACCAATAGTCATTACTGAAACAGTTTTCTGTATATTGCCACCAGCTAAAGTTACCATCAAATCGCTGCTTAAAGAAAAAGCAAAACCACCACGAATTTGAACAAAATTGGCAACGGATAAGGTCATATAACCACTGATTTGTAAGTCTAGTGTACTCACTAACCCTTCAAAACCATTAATACCATTACCCGTATCGTCAGTTAAGTTATCCCAATTTAGTTTAGAGTTATTAGCTGAAGCACCGTTATACAAAATATCCAAATTGGAAATAGAAATACTAAATATAGAAGTATCAAAACCAACTATTGTTACGTTATTCACGTGAACATTGATACCTGTCCAGGTCTGATTATTCCCTGCTACTTCACTGATGATGGCAAGGTCTAAACTTGCGCCACTCACCAAGAACCCGGTGGCATTCGTAGTATCAATACCGGTTAATAAGCCTGTGATACCGTCGTATTCAAAACCACCGGCACCCGCAC
>Ga0209292_1000394_pt1 | contig 58518 bp, 43 predicted proteins | sample GOMGulsemesocosm_2_FD_184634 | JGI IMG/M metagenome (GOLD analysis project Ga0209292, IMG submission 184634) | Methane-oxidizing microbial communities from mesocosms in the Gulf of Mexico - GOM9C Gulf of Mexico (SPAdes) (version 2) | ecosystem: Environmental > Aquatic > Marine > Cold seeps... | reverse complement strand
GTGAAATGGATATTATTTCTAACAACCCTCAGTTAATTCGATCAATGGAAGAATTCAACTTGTTGATTAGTGAACAGCGAAAGCGCCGAAATGCCAACAATTTTAATGGCAAACCTTTTGTCTGAAATCGAGATGTTTTTAACCCATATCTCAAATAAGGTAAAAATCTCCCCTGACTCTATATATCAATAATTTTTAATTTTCATGGTGATACTGTTATTTCGGGAGGTGTTTTACCTGATTTAAGATCTTGTCCTTTAGTCTAAATAAAAAATTATGGAAACAAGTTGTATTAGGAAGACAATTATCCTCTAAAGGATTGTGCTATTTAGAGCAGCCTCAACGGTTATCTTTAGTTAATATTTTACGAAAGTTGTTAAGTCTTGCTCTGACTTAATGATTTTGGCTGCTTGCTTAGCAAATGCTATTAGTTCTTCTTGTTCATAGTCTACCTACCCTGAACCCTAGTTGAGTGTAAATGATAGGCAGTTACACCAAGTTTGCTACGGGGTCTTCAACTGTTATCTTGTTATCCTATACGTATTACATACTCTTCTTTGTTCACTCAGTTTTAATTCGATAACTATCAGATTTTATATCTAGTTTGCTGAAATCATTTCTTATTTGAGCTTTGTTAAAGGTTGATTCAAAAACTTATCTATATTGATAATCGTTAAGTTGCCATCAACTCCAAGCTTGGTAACTGTTATAATCTATATTGGTAAGCTATAATGTTATTATTACTTTGCACTGGTTATGGTGATTGGTTTACAATGTTGGATTTATTGGTTAGGTTGTGATTGAAGGGCTTCCCAAACTTACCTACCAACTTAAGATCCAGGAACCTTTATATCAATGAAAGAACTACAATTTAACAAATCAACCGATCTTTACAATTTGATTTTAGGTGGCTTGATTGCACTGACTTCAGAACAACAAATAGGCAAGGTTACTTATCGATCTGTCAGCGAAAATATATTTTTAGGGAAATGGCTGAAAAGAGCCAAGAAGCAAAAACGCTATCCAAGAAGTTTATCAATTGATATTGATAGACTTCTTGAGTTATACGCGACTAGAAATCGAAGTGGAGACTTAGCTGCTTTGTTTTATCATGTTTTTAGCGAATTTCAGTTACTTAAAAGTTTGTCAAAAGATTTCGAGTCAAAGCCAAAGAATCGCTTTGATAAGGCAATGAACGAACTTATTAAAGATAATTGGCATACTTCATTGCCAATAATGCATGATCGACAAACAGGTAAACCTTATAGACCTAAAAATGAGAAAGAAATTTTTACCACAAAATGGTATTGGGATAACGCTTTTGATGCACAACAAGAGTTAACAAAGCAAGTAAGTATTTTTGTTGTTTCACCTCCTCAAGATGTCATTGATTGTTTGTATCACCATGGCTTTATTCTTGTTAAAGGGCTAACAAGTGTAGATGAGCATGGTAGGTGCTTTTATCAATATAAAATTTTTCCAGAAAATAAGTATTTTGGTGAAGCGGCTATTCCAACCAAATATCAACATAGACCTATCAGATAGATCTGTTGAGAAATCTATTGAGGTTTCAGGTAGGTCAATATGAAATTATAATGATGCTTATTATGGCGTTGTTTTCTTTTAAATCATATTCTGTAGATATTGTTAAGTTGCAAAGTCAGCAAATGTCTGAAAATACAGCAGCACATAACAAGGAAGTAATACAGCGCGTTTTAGAAATAACCGAGCTTGAATAGGGCTTTATTTACACGGGTTTTAAATTGCTGCTTGAACAATTAATTGAACACAGTATTATAAATATAAACAGAAGCTTATACGCCCTTCACTTATTGATTTTCTTAACGTGTTCACAAGGGGAGTATTGTTATAAAAAGATCCTCAAACAATGAACGACACCTTTTCGATATCGACTAAAGAAAAATTTGCGCTAACTCAGTGGCACAGTGTTTTAGATTTTTATGCTCATGATTGGGATAAAACTTTCGAATATTGTGGCACATATTATACTCAAGAATTTTGGTATCTTTTGGTTGATTGCGTGATTCATTATTGGCGTGGAGAACCACTCACGGTTGGTAATGCGAGTGAAAGGATGAAAGTAGGCTCGAAACGAACTCGTGATGAACGCATCAAGAAAGCAGAAATAGATGGTTTGTTAGAACGGCATAAATACACTAACGATCGTCGCGAAACGTTTCTGATACCTAGCAACAAATTACAGCAAAAAATTCACGGACATTTACTCAGAACGTTAGAAAAGAGTCTCGCTACGTTATCAGAAATAAACTTGCCTATAGTCCCTCCTCAAAAATAGGTGCAAATATTACGCATAAATATTGCACTTTTTATTATTTTGTATCCAAGTAATATCGAAATTGAGCATCACAGATATTTACTAATAGGATTAACTTAATGTATAAAAACAATAAAAAGCCCTTTACTATTCAACCTCTTGCATTAGCCATAACTGCTATTTTAATGACTACAACTGCATACAGTGCAGAAATAGATGAAAAAATTGGCTTAGAAACGATTACTGTTACCGCGCAAAAACGTGAACAAAGCATTCAAGAAGTGCCAATGTCTGTCAGTGCATTTTTTAGTGAAGACATGAAAAACATGCAAATAAACGATATTGGGGATTTGCAATCATCAGTGCCTAATTTAACGGTACACCAAGGAGACGCACAAAATGCTGTTGTGTATATTCGTGGCGTTGGCCAAATTGACTCTTTAGCATTTGCTGATCCCGGTGTCGGTCTTTATTTAGATGATGTATATTTAGGTCGTGCGCAAGGTGCATTTTTAGAAGTCTTTGACGTAGAGCGTATTGAAGTTTTACGTGGTCCACAAGGAACATTATACGGACGAAATACTATGGGCGGGGCTGTAAAATATGTTACAGCAAAACCTAGCGAAGATTTAGAGTTGAACCTTGAACTAGGTCTGGGTAGCTATGCAGAACAAAAATTTAAGGCATCTATATCTGGTGCTTTAACAGAGCATCTATCAGCAAATTTTACTGCTGTGCATACCAGTAGAGATGGCTATACAGATAACACTTTCAACGGAGAAGATGATGGTGATAAAAAATTAACTGCTTGGCGCAGCTCCTGGTTTTATCAAGCGAATGATGAGTTTTCACTATTATTTTCCGTGGATAGCTCAAAGAACAACCCAGACCATTCTGTGACGCCTGTCGCACAAACAACATTATTCACCGGTGAAGTGATTAATGATATTGATCCTGAAAAAGTAAGCGCTAATTTCAATAACCTTAATAAGTTGGACACACAAGGCACGTCATTAACGGCCACATGGAATGTATCTGATAATTTTACGTTTAAATCAATTAGTGCTTATCGAACCATGGATTTTGATACCAATCTAGATTTAGATGCGACATCTGCTGATATTTTTGGTGTATTTGTATTTGAAGAACAAAATCAATTTAGCCAAGAGTTTCAATCAAATTATTTGACCGAATCGGCTGCTGTCGTTACCGGCTTATACTATTTCAATGAGCATGATGTCACCGAGTCAGGTTTATTTGGGCCAGTTATCAGTTTAGTGACTAATTCAGAGAATACCCAAGACAATACCAGTTACGCCGCATATGCCAATGTAGATTATTTTCTAAATGAACAGCTTACTCTAACGGCTGGAATACGTTACACCAAAGAAGAAAAAGAGTTTGCCCGACTGCAACAAATGTTCATCACGGATATGAGTTATCTACCAAAATTAGGCTCTGGTGATTTAACCTTAACGGACTTTGAAACTAAAGATGATTGGTCATCAGTATCACCAAAAATTGCAGTCAGTTATCAGTTAGACCAACAGACGATGTTGTTTGGCTCTGTCAGTAAAGGTTTCAAAAGTGGCGGCTTTAATGGCCGTTCCAATACGCCGGATGAAGCTGAATCATATAAACCAGAAAATATGTGGTCTTATGAAGCGGGTCTAAAATCAGATCTTATGGATAACAAATTACGTGTTAACGCCACCATTTTTAGAAATGATTATGAAGACCTACAACTTTCAAGTTTTATTGCTGATGGACAAGGCTCATTTTCAGCCTTATTTACTAATGCCGGTAAAGCCATAATTAACGGTCTTGAGCTTGAACTAACCCTAGCAGCGACAGAAAATCTACTCATTAAAACCAATTTAGGCTTAATGGATGCTAAATACGACGAATATATTGGGGCTGGTGGTATTAATATTGCTGATGAAAGAGAATTAGTTAACACCCCTAAAACAACTGCACAAGTCTCACTGCAGTACATTTTAGAAACTCAAACGTGGGGCTATTTCACCTTCGTTGCCGATGCAAGTTATCGCAGTAAAACCTATCCAACGGTTAGTAGTAGTGAAATTCTTGCTCAAGATGCTCGTACCTTGTTTAACGCGACTATTAACTATTTTAGTCCGGATGAAAAATGGATTGTTCGCCTAGGAATGAAAAATATTACCGACGAACGTTATATCTCGCATGGTTTTGATTTAAGTGATTCTGGTTTGTCACAATTGGCTTACTACGGCGCACCAAGAACGGCTTCATTGACTGCTAGTTTTTCTTTTTAAGTCATTGAGCTAACGCTTAAATCATAAATAATTTGCTGTTTAAATAAACATTGCTCCGTACCACCTAATGAGCATTGTTTTTTTACCAATCGATAAGAGAGATTAATGTGAACACCAATACCATAGAAAACATCACTGAAGACGAAGGTAGTCAAACTAAAAAAAATACTAGTGCGTATAAAGAAATGGGGCAACAAACCATTGAATTGCTCAATAACTTTAATACCGGGGAAGAGTTATCTATATTTGATTTTAGTATTGAACAAGCGAGAGATATTTTTAATCCTATATTTCAATCCAGCTCGGCACCATACTTAGCAATAGCAGAAGAGGTTCATAAAACCATTGAATACGATGGATTAACCCTATCTTTAATTGAATTAACACCAGAAGGGGACGCGCCAAGTGATGGTTGGCCGGTACTGTTGTTTTTACATGGCGGCGGCTGGATACTTGGTGACTACCCAAGTTATGAAGGACTCGCCAAAGCGACCTGTTATCATACCAAGGCCAAGGTGATTTTTGTCGATTATGCACTTTCACCGGAAGCGAAATACCCTTTAGCATTACAACAAGTTTGTGCGACACTCAAATGGCTGAACAGCCAAAATGATCAATTAAATATAAACCCTAATCGCATAGGGGTAATTGGGGACAGTGCTGGCGGTAATTTAGCAGCAGCGTTATGTTTATTTAATCAACAATTGACAGCGCCTTTGGCAATAAAAGTGCAATGTTTGATCTATCCGTTATTAGATTTAAGCCTAGATGCAGATTACCCATCAAGAAATACTTGTGGCGATGGTGAGTTCTTTTTGTCTCGTGATCATATTACTTGGTCGCGTAATCATTATTTAACTAAAGCACAGCAAAGTGAAGATGCATTAGTTTCACCAGTTACCGCTGATAACTTAGACAAACTGCCAAATAGTATTATTGTTACCGCGGGTTTTGACCCATTACAAGATGAAGCAAAAGCGTATCATCAAAAGCTTATTAGTGCTGGTAACAACAGCTTGCTTATACACTTTCCGTCAACAATACATGGTTTTTTGTCATTTTCTGCGAATTTAGCTATTGCTAACAGTGGCATCAAACGAATTTGTCACAAAATTAAGGAGCAGCTTTAATTTAGACGGTTTCTTTTAATGGCAACGCCTATTTTTCTACAATATTAACAAAAACCGCTAATGGAATGATTAGCGGTTTTTTGCTCTACAAAAGCTAATTTTATTCGATAGCCCTCGTACCGTAGCGATTATTAGAAATAACTCATCATGTATACATCTCCCTATAATATTTTTCCTATCCGTTTGTTTTTATGTCGCTTATATCAAAATTTTATGAGAATAGCCTTTTAATACCCAAGCATTATATTTATAGTGGATAGAAGGTATACAAGGATAGTTACATATGAAAGACAAAGAAAAAATAGCAAAACAGGCTATCGTAAGCTAAAGACAGGATGTCACTATGAATTTAGATATTTATCTCAACATGATTTTAAATGCCGCTTGGTATTTAATACCGATCTTCATATTTGCTGGCATTATAAAATCTGCATGGTTCAAAGGTGTGCTTGGCGAGTGGCAAGTTAATTTACTTATCAAGTTTTTCTTGGACAAGAATAAATACCACTTAATCAAAACGTTACCCTACCAACATTTATTGATGGTAAAGAGCAGGGCACAACTCAAATCGATCATATTATCGTATCTAAATACGGTATCTTTGTGGTTGAAACCAAGAACATGAAAGGCTGGATCTTTGGTAGTGAAAATAAAAAGCAATGGACGCAACAAATCTTTAAGTACATATCAAAATTTCAAAATCCATTGCACCAAAACTATAAGCATGTCAAAACGTTAGAAGCTTGTCTGAACATAAAAAATGATTCCATATTCTCAGTCATTATTTTTATTGGAGATAGTACCTTTAAAACGAATATGCCAGAAAATGTGACGTTTGCACGTGGTGGCATTGAATATATAAAAAGTAAAACGAACATCGTTTTTAAAGACGGTGAAGTTGTTAGTCTTATTGCCAAAATTGAAAGTGGAAGACTAGAGCAAAGCTTTAAAACTAACCGACAACATGTAAAGCATGTTAAAGAAATAGTGAAAGAAAAATCAGATATCAAATTATGCACTAAGTGCGGTTCTGAAATGGTATTGCGAAAAGCGGCTAAAGGTAAAAATTCAGGTAATGAATTTAGGGGATGTAGTGCATTTCCTAAATGTAGGAATGTAAAAAGTAATTAGTTTATTATTTTCGGGCAATAGAAAATACGCAATTTTAATAAAGATTTTAATCTGTAGGGATGTTAAATGGTTAAGCCAAACTGGGATATATTCAAAGCCAAATTTTCGGAAAATCCGCAGTTCCATTTCGAATGGTTTTGCTATTTATTATTTTGTAAAGAAACTAACCAACCACACGGTATCTTTAGGTATAAAAATCAGTCTGCTATAGAAGCTAACCCTATTGATTTTGACGGTCATTGCTTAGGTTTTCAATCTAAGTTTTACGATACTACTTTGTCAAGTAACAAAGCAGAGCTAATTGAAACCATAGAAAAAGCTAAGCGTGACTACCCAAAACTTACAAAGTTGCTTTTGTATACAAATCAAGAGTGGGGGCAAGCTTTTCCTCGGAAAAACAACCCAACCAGGAAAGCGCAAAAATCCGTTGCCCAACAAGAAGTTGAAACAAAAGCGATTCAATTAGGGATAACTCTAGAGTGGCGAGCAGCTAGCTATTTCGAATCTCCTTTTGTTTGTCAGGACTGTTCAGATCTAAGTAAATATTTTTTTATTAGTGATAATTCTTTACTTGATCTTATATGTACACAGGAACGTCATACACAATCTATATTAAAAAGTATTAAACAAAGTATCCTATTCAACGGAAATGAGATATCTATTGAAAGAAAGAGTGTTTTAGCTTCGTTAAAAGAGTCCTCAGCCAAAGTCTCAATAGTGTGTGGTAAAGGTGGTGTAGGTAAGACCGTTGAGGTCAAAAAATTCTATCAAGATTCTAGTGATACTCAACCTATTTTTGCATTTAAGGCTAATGAATTTATGCTAGAGCGGTTAGATGACCTTACTAGAGGTCGGTCTATAAATGATTTTTTAAGCTTTTTTGGTGATTGCAAAGAAAAGGTCTTAGTTATTGATTCAGCTGAAAAATTGATGGACTTAAATAATCAAGAGCCTATCAAAGAGTTTATTGACCTAGCTGTAGAATTCGGATGGAGGATCATTTTCACAACGAGAGATCATTACTTCGATGATCTTAACCATCTTTGTCTAGATGTACTTGGTGTAGTACCTAATAAACTGTACGTGTCTGAGTTAACAGAAGAAGAGCTAGATGTACTAGCAAAAGACTACTCATTTAAAGTGCCAAGTGATACAAGGTTGCGTGGCCTGCTACAATTGCCTTTTTACCTAAGTGCATTTCTTAAATTTTATGATGGTGATACAAAACAGCCATTGGATTCTACGGAATTTAAAAAACACTTATGGAATAAGAAAATTAAGGCTGGAGAGACTAAAAGAGAAAAGATTTTTAGTGAACTTGCTTTACAACGGGCTAAATCTGGAAAATTTTATTTGCCCGTAGATAGTAACGATATAGAGACGGCTGATGCGTTATTAAAAGATGAAGTTCTAGGCAAAAAAGATACAACATTCTTTATTAGCCACGATATATATGAAGAGTGGGCTTTAGAAAAGTTTATAGGAATTTCATTTGAAAACAGAGCGTCTACTACAGAGTTTTTTACCTCGCTAGGTCATTCCCTTGCCATCAGAAGAAGCTTTCGCTTATGGATATCAGAGCAACTATTTATAAATGAAAAAGAAATAAAAACTTTTATAGAAAATGCAATAGATGATGATGCAATTCAGCCAATCTGGAAGGATGAGATCATCACGGCGATTTTGTTGTCAGACTATTCGTCAACTTTTTTTAATAATTTTGAATCCGAGCTTTTGCAAAATAGTTTAGAGTTACTTCATCGCATTAGTTTTATTTTGCGTATTGCTTGTAAAGAAGTTGATAATTCAATGCTTAACCTTTTAGGCCTCAAGCAAAGTGATATCGCATATTTTACTAAGCCTAAAGGTGCAGGCTGGTCTGCCTTTATAAACTTTATTTTCGATAAAAAAGAAATTATCGGTTTAGAAAATATGAAGGCTTTTATCCCTGTACTAAGCGAATGGAACAGTTCAGTAAAGCAAGGAGAAACTACCCGTAAGGCTAGTTTGTTATGCCTTGAATATTACAAATGGCTTGAATTTGTAGATTCCTATATTGGAAGAGGCAAATTTATTGACTCGGTAATTAAAACTATTGCTTATGGAGCAAGCGAAATTAAAACAGAGCTTGTTCTTGTAATTGATCAAGTATGTACATCACAAGGAAAATCCAAAATTCCGTATGAACACCTTACAAAAGTAATATTAAATGAGCTAGATGGTCTGCATATAGCACAAGCTCTACCTGATAAAACATTGGAACTTGCAAATGCTTGTTGGCTAAAAGAGCATCAATTAGATCGCTATTCTAGAGCGCATAAAGAGGAAGAGCATATATTTGGGGTTGTAGACGATTACGATTTTAACTATCACCCTGACAGTGCACTCCAAACGCCAATTTTTACCTTGCTTCGTTGTAGTCTAAAAGCAACAGTAGATTTCATCTTGAACTTTATAAATAAAGTGACATTAAATTTAGTTAGTCACTATGGTGAGGATAAGTTTGACAAGCATGAATTAAACATAAGTGATAAGACGAATAAAATTTATTTAGATCAACATTTGTGGGGGGCATATCGTGGTACAGCCAATATACCTAATCTTATTAAATCTATATTGATGGCATTAGAAAAGTTTTTCTTAGAAAATGCTGAGCATTTTAAAGGAGATAACCTAGAAGCTTGGCTCAAATATATGCTGAAGAATACTAACTCCTCAGCAATATGTGGCGTTGTATCCAGTATTATTCTCGCAAATAAAGAGCAGCTATTTAATGTTGCAAAAATTTTATTTGAAGTTAAAGAGTTCATTCATTTTGATACTGCAAGATTAGTATTTGATAGCCAACATAAAGGCCAATTAAAGATGCTAGAGAATATGAGTGGCGATATGCAGCATGGGAGAATGTTTCATAACGAAAGAGTTAAAGCGTGTGATGCTGAGCATAGGACAGATTCGCTTGAAAACCTGTGTTTATATTATCAATTATTTGGTAGGAAAGGTGTAATTGAAGAGACTGAAGTTCAACGTAGACAAAAAGCGATATGGGCGTTGCTTGATAGGTATTATGACGAATTGGAAAAAGAGAAAGATGCAGAAAACTCAAAATTGTGGCGGATGAGTTTAGCAAGGATGGATAGGCGAAAAATGGAAATAACTACAGAGAGGTTTGAAGATAAAGTTGCTATTAACTTTAATCCAGAGTTGGATCCTGATCTAAAAGATATGTCTGAAAGACATCAGAAAAAACAGCAGCAGGATTTTAAGTTTTTTCCACTAATCAATTGGTCAAGAAGCAAACTTGACAAAAGCGAAGACTTTAAAAAATACGAACAATATGAATCAAACCCAACCAATGCATTATCTGACTTAAAAGATCTTTTTGTAAAATTAACTGACGAAGAAAATCCTCCTTCGGAAGACTTTGTACATTTTAACCGTGCAACACATATATATGCATCAGCAGCCTTGATTAAATATCATCACTCTGAATTGGGGGAAGATGATTTGGGTTTTTGTCTGAGTATAGTCGAGGACCAACTAAAACAGCTTTTCGATTATAACTATAGATATCAAATCAGCGATGGGATGGATGGATGCTTTATTGTCATCTCTGATCTATTCGATATTGTCCCCGAAAAAATATCTATTTACAAATTAATGCTCATTGCAGGACTAATGAGGACAGACACTATAGCGGTGATGGGTTCTCAAAGGTTTAGTGCTTTTGCCATTATGGCGATAGTACAATTATGGAATAAATTTGATGAAGATGTTCAAGCCATTTTCTGGGGGTATTTAACTTTATTCCCTCTCTATACTGGTCTTGCTAAGACGATAAGAAAAGAGTGTTTTGAGCGGGAAAAATTTGCACAGCCTGACTTTTCTAGAATATGGCAAAGGTTATTTGAAGAAAATGAAGAAACTTTAAACGTTGTTGAAGCAAACAATATTGAGGAGCTTAGTAATTTTGATTATTCCAAACTTGACTTACATACCAAATCGGTGGCTATTTATATACTACCTAATGACACCAAAAAGTGGGCACTTGATTCTTTTAAACGGTTAGTAAATACATCAGTGGTTACTATTCTGGGAGATGATAGAAGTAACTCCAATGATTATCAAAGTAGACATGATTTTCTCAAAAAGTTTGCTATCTATATATTGTCTGCACAACCTTCTGATATTCCTGAGATTCTAAATCCATTTTTAGATAACTTTAATGTATCTGAAGGGGTAGCAGATTTGTTAGAGGAAATCATTTCAACCCAAGATGGTCAGGCTTCATGTGAAAATTTTTGGATGATCTGGGATTTATTTAAACCTAAGGTTATTCAATTAGCTAAATCTGATCGATTAAACTATCGTTTTGAAAAAGTAGTAAAGAATTATTTGTTTGCGCTACCGTGGTGGAAGAAAGATGCAAAAAACTGGAACTCGTTTAGAGACAAAGATGCCCGTTTCTTTAATGAAATGGCCGACAAGCTTTCAAATGCTCCATCAACATTGTATTCGTTTGCAATGTTATTAAATGGTATTGGTGGTCGATATGCGTCTCAAGGGGTTGCCTGGCTAGCTAAAATTATAAAAATAAAAAATGAGTCATCGAAATCAGATGTAGATGATAATACTTTATATTATTTGAATGCATACATGAGAAAGTTTATGTATAGAGAAAGAAGTAAAGTGCGCAGTTCTCCTGAACTAATGTCAAATACATTGGTTATTCTGGATTATTTAATTGAACAAGGGGAAGTATCTGGATATTTAATGAGAGAAAGTATTGTATAGTATATTGATTAAAATAAGGGTTGATTATTCTAGCAACAGTTTCGTCAACCCAAATATAGAGTGTTTTAGTTCCTATAATTACTTCAGCGGCAATTTTATTGAATAAAACCAGTGCCCATACTCGTAACATTCAGCCCGCCACATTAAGAAAATCCCGTTACTTTTGTAGCGGGATTTTTGCTTTTAAACCTTGTAAAGTGCAATCACAGGTGCAAAAAATTATTGGCTACTTACAACGTTCATTTTTTGCTTTTACATCATAATCATAAACATTGCCGACTTTATCAATTTTAAAATGGCAACAATCGTCAAATACCTTTTTAAGCAAACCGCGACTTTTCTGCACACGGGATTTAAGTGTTGAGTAACTTACGCCTAACTTCTCAGCATATTGCTTTTGCGATTGATTATTTAAATCAATCGCGGTTAATAAGCTCGCGTGCTCATCGGGTAGTGCGTTAATAAAAGGGGATATACAGTTTGATAAGTCAACTTTGCTCTCTGGTAAACCTTCATGGGGCAATAAATCTTCAATAGTCGCTGCGCGAGCACGGCCTTGCTTTCGGTAGTAGTCAATGATGGTATTATTGGCTATTTGAAATAACCAAGATTTAACGCTTTTTTGTGCTTTTACCGCATCTAGGTTGTTATAGGTTTTTATCAGAATATCTTGCAATAAATCTTCTACATCTGCTTCATTTGATACCTTAGCATGTAAAAAACGCTTCAACGCTGCTCGGTATTCTAACCATATATCTTCTATTTTCATTTTACTGACTATCTCCAGTACACGGGCGAGGCTTTTTAATTATGTAGCTTTTAACTAATTATCAATTAATTTTCGTCTTTTTGTAAGCTTAGTCGTCTTATGGGTAAATAAACCCAATGGAAATAGAGATGAACTTCTTACAAAACGAACAATTTAACCTAAACCCTACCGTTAACAAACTCAGTATCCATAAGCCAAGAGTATTAATGTTATATGGCTCATTGCGTGAAACGTCATTTAGTCGATTAACCGCTGAAGAAGCAGGGCGTATATTGGTTACAATGGGCGCTGAAGTTAAGTTTTTTAACCCCAAAGGGCTACCACTCTTTGATAGCAGCGCATTAGATATAAATGACTCAGCGGAGCACCCTAAGGTAAAAGAGCTTAGAGAGTTAGTGCAATGGTCTGAAGCACAAGTGTGGTCGTCACCCGAGATACACGGCAATATGTCTGGGGTAATGAAAACTCAAATAGATTGGATACCCTTGTCAATTGGCGCCGTTAGGCCAACGCAAGGTAAAACCTTAGCCGTTATGCAAGTCACTGGTGGCTCACAAAGCTTTAACGCAATCAACAATATGCGGATATTGGGCCGATGGATGAGAATGTTAACAATCCCCAATCAATCCTCTGTGGCAAAAGCTTATAACGAATTTACTGAAGATGGCTTAATGAAAGCGTCACCTTATAGAGATCGACTTGTTGATGTGATGGAAGAGTTGATGCGCTTCACGTATTTAACGCGAGATCAAAGTGAATTTTTACTCGATAGATATAGTGAGAGACGAGCAGGTAAACCAAAATTGATAGCCATGTAATCCCACTTATCTGATATACAAAACTATGACGGCAGTGGTTCGATTACTGGCGTGTAATGGCGAATCAGGTATTGTTATTCGCGCATCTTATTTGTTGAGTTATTCGCAAGTGACTGAAATTAAGCTTGCGAATAACAGATACAACTATTTATTCTGTTAAGATAACTCGGGTAACTTTACTCAGGTAACTTTATTTAGATAATAACGAGATAAAAAAGCTCATCTCCAAGGCACTTTCTTTTAAACGTTTAAAACGCCCTGAAGCACCACCATGGCCTGCGTCCATATCGGTTTTAAATACTAATAAGTTATCATCGGTTTTCAGTTCTCGCATTTTTGCTACCCACTTCATTGGTTCAAAGTACTGAACCTGTGAGTCGTGCAACCCTGTAGTAACCAGTATATTGGGGTAGTGTTGCGCGCTGATATTATCAATGGGCGAATAAGCTAAAATACTATTGTAGGCTTGTGCGTCGTTTGGGTTGCCCCATTCGTCATATTCATTAGTGGTTAGCGGTATGCTTTCATCGAGCATACTGGTTAATACGTCTAAAAATGGTACATGAGCGCCAATGCCTAAATACAGCTCAGGTGCTTGGTTAATAATAGCCCCCATCAGTAAACCACCAGCGCTACCGCCAGAGGCGAATATTTTATCTTTAGCGCCGTAACCTTGGACAACTAATGCTTTAGTGACATCAATAAAGTCATTGAAGGTATTTTGTTTATGCGCCATTTTACCTGATTCGTACCAGTGTCTTCCTAGCATTTCAGAGCCACGAATATGGGCAATAACGTAAACAAAACCTCGGTCGAGTAGGCTTAACGTTTGACTGGAAAATTCAGGATCTATGGTAATGCCATAAGCACCGTACCCGTATTGCAGTAGTGGGTTAGTGCCATCCTTTGCAAACGTATCGCTACGATAAACAATGGATACCGGCACTTTAACGCCATCACGGGCGGTAATAAACAAGCGCTCTGATTGATAATCTTCTTTGGTAAAGTCACCTAATACTTTTTGTTGTTTAAGTAACTTTCGCTCGCCGGTGGCTAAGTCAAACTCAAATAAAGAGCCGGGTGTAGTTAAACTTGAGTAATACAATCTTGTGATTGTGCTTTCTGGCTCTGGGTTATCTCCAAGGCAAGCAAAATAGCAGGGGTCATCAAAAGATAATGGGTACTGATGGCCGGTGTTTTCTCCTGTTTCTTGATTAGCAATGGTGTGAACAATAAAACGAATTTGTCCCTGTTCTCGCTCGGTAACCACAATAAAGTTATGAAATAACTCAATGCCTTCAAGCAGCACATTTTCTCTGTGCGGGATCACTTCTTGCCAGTTATTTATATCACCAATTAGACTGACAGCGGCTTTCATTAACCTGAAATTTTTAGCCTTATAATTACTGACAATATAAAAGTGCTCGCCCATTTTATCAGCGTGATATTCATGTTGTTCTTGATAAGGCAGTAGTTCAACAAACTCGCCATCAGGATCATCAGCACTTAGCGCTAAGTAATGTGTAGATTCAGTGGCATGTAAACAAATATAAATTTGTGAGTCGTCTCTGCTCTTATCTAAACCCAAGTAAAAACTGTGGTCGTCTTCTTCATAAACAAGCACATCATCAGTTTGTGGTGTGCCTAATTTATGACGATAAACTTGCGTACCTAGCAGGGTTTCTAGGTCTTTTTTTACATAAAATACCGTTTGATTGTCATTTGCCCAAACAATTTGTCCTTCGGTTTCAACGAGCCTATCTGGTAATAAAGAGCCTGGTAAATAAGAGTCATTTAAATTAGCGTCTTGTGAAGCAGGTGACTCGCTTGGTTTACTCTGCCTACTTAGGTCTTTAAAGTGAACGGTATAAATACGGCGGCTGTCGGTATCTTCAGCTATTGACATTAATTGATCATTAGGACTTATTGATAAATCACCTAAATCATAAAACTCATGGTTTTTGGCTCGCTCATTAACGTCTAATAGCAGGGTTTTGTTTACACCGTCAAAGCTGGTGGCGCGGTAATAATTTGAATACTCTTGTTCGCCATTAATTTCGCTGTGATACCAATATTTACCGTCTTTTGCTGGCACAGTATTATCGTCTTTAACGATACGCGCTTTAAGCTCTTCAAAAAGCTGTTCTTGTAACGGTTTTTGCTCGGCCAACATAGCATCAGCATAGTTATTTTCATCATTAAGATGAGCCAATATCTCTTTATCGCTACGTTGGTCATCACGCATCCAATAATAATTATCTACCCGTTGATGATTATGCATTTCCATTTTATGGGGAATTTTTTTAGCGATTGGCACGGTAATGTTTTGCTTAGGCTTTTTCTTAGGTGAAGGCGTAAGTGAAGATGTTGGCACTAAGTGCTCCTAGGTAAATGATGTTGTACTGATAACAGGGAAAAATAACGATGAGCAAGTCTATCGTAATTTTATCCATTAAGTGAGTTACTTACTTTAAAAATTAAGCTTCAACATGATGAACATGTGTAGCTTGGCCGCTAATATCACCATATTAAAATAATACGTTGCAACATTTATTGATGCTAAAGAGCAGGGCACAACGCTAATTACTCTAACGGAAGGTAATATTCACTATTACTAAAGCTGCCGTTAGCAAAGGTAATCATTAAATCTATTTCATTTGAGCTAATTTTTTTTGACAGGTCAGCAATTTATTAAGTAAGTCATCAACAATAGGAAGGGCTTTATTACTTCTTGTATCAAAAAGCACAAAAGTAACTTCTGCATCAACAATTACATTATTTGTTTCTTTGCACCTTATAATTTGTGTTGCAATGCTACTTTTGTTACCTATTCTACTGATTGTTGTTTCAATGAATAAATGCTGGCCAAGGAGTGCAGGTAATCGATAATTAATATTAATATTTGCGATGACCCATGCAATTTTCTGCTCAGCAAAATAGTCGATCTCATCACTCATGCAAGCCCAACGATCTTCTTCTAAAAACTCTAGGTAACGTGCATTGTTAACATGTTGATAGCCATCTAGATGATAACCCCGAATTGTTATTTCCGTCATGATTCAAACCAGTGTAAAAAATATCATAATAGACTAACGACTTGATCATCAAGAAACAAATCATTTTTTACCAAATGCTTAACTGAACTGTTATCCGTATATGGAAAAATTCGAAATCGAAAGTAAAACTTTATCTTATGGTTAACCCGGTAGGTAATTCTGAAAAAGCATCTAGTTTTTATTATGCAATAAACGGTATAATAAATAGTCATTACTTTAGCGTAACGAATAAACAACTTTAAAGGAAAAATTATGAGTAAGCAGAAAAAGTCATTAGCGAAGGCTAGTATGAGTGAAACAGATCTAGGTAGAGGAAAAATTAAAGATAATTTTTTAGCAGCATTAGTCACATCAAAGCTGTATAAGATGCAAGTGGTGAAAGCCAAAAAAGGAAAAGGTTCGTATCAGCGTAAAACTAAAAACTTAAGACGAGAGTCTTATTTAATGATGGCTTAAGCTCTTACTCATAGCCACTATTAAATAAAACTTTCAACTTAATCTCAATTCTCCCTGTTTAAGCAATAAAACGATACAACCTTATTTCTTGAATTCTGCTCTCTCTTTTTTGCCACAATATATTCATAAGAAAAGTCATTAAATTGAGATTGCTTGTGGTAGTTCTAGGGGCCAATTTATCAATTGAATAGAAAACGTTAGAACATGCATGGAGTTACTTTGGTGCGAAGCATTATTTAACTACTGAGGACTAACGGTATTAGGTGTAGTGGCGTTGTTTTCTTGTGGAGATAAACTCATTACTTATCTCCATTTACATAGTAAACAATCACAGTATAATTGCGATAATATTATTATCGATATTTAATCAAAGGTAGTTAAACTCCAGTATGGCAGAGCAAAAAAATCAACCCGAACTAATCGTCACGCAAGTTCCTGTCACTGAAGGCAATACTCCTGTTTCAATAGCACCAGAGTCAATAAAACCAGAATTAACAATACAGAGTATACCAGTGAGTCACGAAGTTGATAAAACCTCGCCTAAAATTGTGCTTGCTACCCTTAATGCAAGGTTCTTTCATACCAGTTTTGGTTTACGGTATCTGTACGCTAATTTAAAAGAGTTACAGGAATGTTGTGAAATAAAAGAGTTTATTATTCAAACTCGTGCCATTGATATTGTTGAACAAATATTAGCGTCAAAACCCGATATTGTTGGTTTTGGTGTGTATATCTGGAACATAGTTGAAACGACTAATGTTGTTAACCTATTAAAAGTAATAGCACCAGAAATTAAGGTTATTTTAGGCGGTCCTGAAGTAAGTTATGAAACGCAGGAGCAAGCGATTGTTGCCTGTGCAGATTATGTATTAACGGGACCTGCAGATATTAGCTTTTACCAACTGTGTAAGGATATTATCAATAACACGCCACCGGATAAAAAAATTCTAAACTCAAAACCTGTTCCGTTAGCAGAAATAGCATTGCCTTATGAGTATTATACCGATGAAGATTTAAAACACCGCCTGCTGTATGTTGAAGCGTCGCGTGGTTGCCCCTTTAAATGTGAATTTTGTTTATCGTCTTTAGACAAGTCATCTACGCCATTTGAATTAACTGTATTTCTTGAACAAATGGAAATTCTCTATCAACGTGGCGCAAGAAATTTTAAATTTATCGATAGAACCTTTAATTTAAACATTAAAACCACCATGCAAATTATGCAGTTTTTCTTAGATAAAATGACTGACGATCTATACCTGCATTTTGAAGTGGTGCCCGATCATCTACCTAGAAAACTAAAAGAGCTTTTGGCTCAGTTTCCAGAAGGTAGTTTACAATTTGAAATAGGCATACAAACCTTTAATGTTGAAGTACAAGCAAATATTAGCCGTAAGCAAAATAACGCCAAATCAAAAGAAAATTTACTCTGGCTAAGAGATAATACCTCTGCACACATTCATGCGGATCTTATTTTTGGTTTGCCAGGCGAAACCTTCGATACCTTTAAAGACAGCTTCAACCAACTCTATCATTGTCGACCTCATGAAATTCAGATGGGTATATTGAAACGTTTGAAAGGTAGCCCAATCATTCGGCACACAGAAGCTTTTGACCTACGCTTTAATCCGTTGCCGCCCTTTAATATATTAAGTACTGACAGGGTTAGCTTTACCACCATGCAACGTATTAACCGCTTTGCACGATATTGGGACATGATTGGTAATTCAGGGCGTTTTAAATACTCATTACCCCATATATTGTCTGATGAGCCGTTTGATGATTTTATGGCCATTACCGAGTGGATTTTTAATAAAACAGGACAAATTCATAAAATTAACCTGAAAAAATTATTTGAGCTAATTTCTCAAGCAGTTGAAGCGTTATTCCCGGAAAAACATCAAGTTGTTATTGAAAAAATTGAAGTTGACTACAACGCAGCGAAATTGAAAAGCTTGTTTAGTGGACTCAATCTTTATGCTGTACCTCAGGTGGAAACCGTAAGTAAAAATAAAGCATTAAAGCGACAACAACAACATATGAGTTAATCCAGTGTGTTGAGCAACGCTAAGATGAAATAGCAGCTTTGTTAGGCTGCTTTGTAAGGTTGGAAAAATCTAGCACGTCAATTCTTCAGTACGAGCATTTATTTAACCATTTGCATACAATTCCATTTTGCAACTAATGCGGGTTTTTCTTCATTCTCAATCTCAACAGTAATATCCATTTGTAACAAAAAGCGGTCAGTTTTTACTTCTTCAATATTAGCCACCTTAGATAGAGCTCGAATTCGGCTGCTTACTTTTACAGGTTGAATAAATCGTATTTTATCAAAGCCTGCATTGATATTCATATAAGTGCCTTTAATCTTTATCGCAAAGCTTTCTGAAAAGTGAGATAACATCGAAAGGGTTAAAAACCCATGAGCTATTGTTGAACCAAAAGGGGTTTCTTTCGCTGCTTCAGGGTTAACATGGATGAACTGGTGATCTAATGTACAGTCAGCAAATTGATTTATTTGTTGTTGAGTTATGTCGTGCCAATTACTCGGTTCAAGTGATTTACCAATATATTGGTGAATGTTTTCTTTATTTATAATCATGAGTTATGCCATTATTAACGGGTATATATGAGCTTATATTGCTATTTGCAAAATGTTATCATTACAGGAGAATTTTATTATTTTACTCCCTTAGTTCTCTTCTTAATAATTTACCAACGGATGATTTTGGCAATTCGTTTACAAAATTAATTATTTTGGGAATTTTATAAGCGCAAAGCTTTGTTCTGCAATGTTTCAATACATCTTCCGCAGTTATATTGTTACTGGTTAGAACGATAAAAGCATGAACAGATTCACCGGTATTTTCATCTGAAAAACCAACACAAGCTGATTCAAGCACACTTGGCATTTCAGCAAGTATTGATTCTATTTCATTTGGGTAAACATTAAACCCTGACACCAAAATCATATCTTTTTTCCGATCGATAATATGATAATAACCTTGGCCATCAAGAAAGGCGATGTCACCTGTTTTGAAGTACCCATCATCGGTCATCACTTCTTTTGTTGCACTTGGCTTTTGCCAATACCCTAGCATTACTTGAGGCCCTTTAGCACAAAGTTCTCCTGATTCACCTTGGGCTACCGCTTTTCCATCATCATCTCTTATCGATATTTCTGTTAAAGGTAAAGGTTTTCCAATGCCCACAATATCAGGGTTTTTGTCTTTAATGTTTAACGTAAGTACTGGTGATGTTTCAGATAAACCATAACCTTCACTTAATTTTGTACCCGTGAGAGCAAACCATTTATTGGCAACAACATCTTGGACAGGCGCTCCTCCGCCAATGGTGAGTTTTAAAGATGAAAAATTAACCTCATGAAATGTTGGTAGATGCAGCAAGCTATTAAATAAGGTATTAACACCAGTGAAAAAAGTCACTTTATTTTGCTGCCAAGCTTGGACAAATAATTCAGCATTTCTTGGATCAGTTATTAAGATGTTTTGAGCGCCAAAAAAGAAATAACAGAGAGTGTTAATTGTTAATGCAAATATGTGGTACATAGGAATTGCAGTGACAACAGTTTCTTCTTCGTAGTTGATTCTCCCATGGTTCAATTCAGAATATTGAAGCACATTAGCCAATACATTCTTATGCGTTAGCATGGCACCCTTTGATAAGCCTGTTGTTCCGCCAGTATATTGTAAAAAAACTAAATCTTTATGGCTAATAGTAGGTTGTGTTAATTCAAGTTCATCGCCTTGCTTAAGCGCTTGGATAAAACTTGTCGTATTTAATAGTCTACTATCGATTGATACTGAATCTTTTGGGTTTGTTAGAAAGTCATCAGCAGAAACAATAATGATGTTTTTAATACTTGTTTGCGCTTGTATATCAGCAAGGACTTTTGTGGATGTAGATAAAATAACGATGGTTTCAACTTGTGCATCGTTAAGTTGGTGTTTTAATTCTTTAGCCGTGTAGCTAGGATTTATATTCACTTGCACGCCACCAAGTCGAATGATCCCCCACATAGCAACGGGAAAAGATAAAATATTTGGACACATAAGCCCAATTCTCTCACCTTTACTAATATTCAGCGTTGATTGTAAAAAAGCAGCAAAACTTCTCGATAGTCGATCAATATCATTAAAGGTTAGTTTATTGTTATTGCAGGTGTAAGCAGTTTTGTCTTTATAGCGCTCTATAGATAAGTTAAATAGATCCATCAAAGATGTGAAATCTAATAAATTATTGGTTGATTTAAGTGCCAACTGAAAGTTATTTTTGGTGTATGGATTCATAATAGGTATCTTCATTTACTCAAGAATTTTTGTTATTGGTTAATTGCTCTTCTAGCCAGTCTACGCAATAGATAATCATTTCGTCATAGTGTCCCATTGCACAATGATCGTCATTCTCATAAAGTTTCAATTTTGCTCCTATGACTTTTTCAGACAAAGTAACAGAGTCACTTGTCGGAATAAGAGTATCTTTGTCTCCATTGACAACTAGCATAGGAATGTCTATTTTTTTGAAAATAGCGCCATCATTGTTATTAAACGACAATGATTTAAGGGTTTTAACTAAAGAAATAAAAGAATCTGCACCTAATACTTTTTTCATCGCTTTGATGATGATTTCAGGGCGTATGCCTGCCTTATCAAACAATATCGGCGCACCATTGACCACACTGGCTTTTATCCTATTATCAAAGGCTGGCATTCGTGCACTCCAATGCGCACCAAAACTTAAGCCAAACATAGATATTTTATTCTCATCAATGTTTTCATGGGCTGCTAAGTAATCAATTACAGCGGAATATATTTTGTGTGAATCTAAAGATAATGGTGTTTTATATTCATAGGTACCAGGCATTTCCATAACAAATATCGCTATTTGTCTTTGATCAATTTTAAGGTCGACCATCGGAGCTATCAACTCAGGAGAGGTTCCCTCTAAGCCATTGGTTGTTAATATTAGTGGGTGTTTTTTAGTTTTATCAGGAACAAATAAGTAACCAGTAATGTTCTCATCATTAATGGATAATTCGACTTTTTCCCAGCGGTTATTCCACTGAGAAAGCATCTTTTCAAATAAGCCTTTTGCTTTTGCATGGCTTGCTAGTCGTAAAGGAGTGGTTCCCGGGAATGCACCAGCGGAATAAAAAGCAATAGCTTTCTTACGTTCTATCCACGCGTTATCAATGTCATTCTCATCAATAAAATGGAGTGCTTTTTCCTCAGATTTTTCGGCAAAACCACACCAATAATTACACCAATAGTTTTCATCAAATGAATTACAATGAGATAACTTTTCTGCAATATCTTCAGGAGATACTCCGGCAAAATTTGCATAACGTAGGAGAAATAGCTGAGGGAGAAAAAATTTAACGCCAGTAAACTTTGCGACAAGGTTTGTCGAGCCAGTTAAGTTACACAGCAGATAAATTATACTTTTTAAAAAAGAGAGCATAATAATTCCTATTTTTGGGATGCATTAAGATCGTTAGAAACCTAACAACGAGGTCTCTAACGTTTAATTGAGGTGATTAAAAGTTGTAATCGAGCGTGATGCCGAAGGTTCTTGGTGCCTTATAAGTGGTCGCATTTTGACTAAAGAAGGCAACTTCAGGTGAAAATGCGATACTCGCCACTTCTTCTGTTAGGTTTCTCCCCCACAAGGTAACTCCCCATACTTCGTTTTCAGAAAGGTAGCTAATTTGTGCATTGTAGCTGCCTGTCGTTCTTTTTACAGAAGCGGGATCATCAATAAACACTTGAGTTACATCACCACGACCTCGGTAATCAACACGGGTAGTCATTAGAGCACCATTGTCTAACCATAAGTCATGAGATAAGGCGATTGTTGCTGTCCAGTCAGGAGTGCCTTGAACAGAATTTCCTATAACATCTTCAGAGTTATCAACGCCGGCTTCATAACTTGTGTATTCATGATTATAATCAGAAACGATTACTTGTAATTGGATGTCTTCGGTAAGTAATGCCAACATTTCAAGTTCTACCCCTTTAATGGAAGCTTCCCCTACGTTACTGGTAATATTACCGCCTGAGGGGAGAAAAAATGAACCATGAATATCATCGTAAGTTGAGTCAAATACAGTGATATTTAAACGTACTTGGTCTTCCAATAAGTCCATTTTTGCGCCAATTTCAATGGTTTCTACAGTTTCTTCATCAAATGCTCTGTTAGCAAGTTCTATATTGGAAGCTTCATCATTAAAACCACCACTTTTAAAGCCCGATCCCCATGAAATATAGCTCATAATGTTATCGGTAAATTGATGAGTTAACGATATTTTTCCAGAAATTGCAGACCAAGACTCTTCTGGCGTTGCTATAACCGGTTGAGATGGATCGTCAACAAATATGCCAGCTAGTAAACCTGTTGCGGTATGATGAAAATCATATTCTTTTTTATCATAACTATAACGTGCTCCAACCAGTAATTTAGTGTGCTGTGTAAAGTCATAAGTGACCTCAGTAAAAATACCAATACTGTTGGTTTTATTAGTCGCTGCTATTGTTTGGTAAGTCATCGTAAAAGTGGGCAGGGCTTCTTTAACTTCATTACGAGTATGTTCTTCATTTAAATAGAATACCCCTAGTTGCCATTCTAATCTTTCACCTTTACCAGCGTTATCAATTCTCAATTCTTGTGAGAATGTTTGTGCATCATTGTCTGAGTTTTCAATAACAAGGTCATCAGGGCTACCAAAAAGATCAACTCTTGCTGAGTTTTCACCATCTCTGAAGCTTGATAACGAAAATAGGTTAAATGAGTTGAATTGTTTTTGAATCTCGATACTTGCTCCCCAAATATTAAGCTCATAGTCGGTTTCGCTGTTAACAACTTTCCATGGGTCATCACTCAATTCCGTATAGCTTGCTATTGGGCCAATGCCCGGAATTGAAGTGATTAATGGTTCGTCATAGTTTGAGTTTTTACGTGCAAGTGGGTGTTCATTTTCTAAATCAGACACATGGGCTTTAAATAATACACTTAAACTAGCACTGGGTTCATAAAGTAGCTGAGCTTTAACGGCATATGACTTTTCATTGTCTAAACTTTTGTTAGTATTAGCATCGGAGTAATAACCATCACGACTTTCATAAATAGCACTTAATCGGCCATAAACATTGTCAGTTAACTCTGTGTTTATAAAAGCTTCAAGGGATTTTAAATCATAGTTACCGACATTGAGCGTAATCTTAGATTCATTGCCTTCGGTAGGGCGGTTACCAATAAAATGGATTACACCAGCGGTGGCATTTCGACCGTAAGTAGTTCCCTGAGGACCACGTAAAACTTCAATTCGACCCACATCAAAGGATTTGTTATTTTGCATAAAACTACGAGATATCACTTCACCATCTTCCATTACTAAAACGCCGGTATCACTTGATGCTCCGCCACCACCTGAAGCAACCCCACGAATACTTAAGCCGGCGTTTTCTGGTGTTGCTGCTGCGAATTCAGCTCCAGGGGTAAAACCTAATACGTCCTGTGAGGTGGCTAAATTGTTTGCTCTAATGTCATCACTTCTCATCGTGTTTACCGCAACAGGGACTTCTTGTAAATTTTCTACAACTTTACGCGCTGTTACTACGATAGTTTCTAAAGTAGTTTTCTTTTCTTTAGTCGCTTGTTGAGCGACTTCTGCAGCCATTGACTGATTTGTTACAGTGGTCAGTATTGCTATTGCTAAATATTGTTTTTGCATCATTTACACCCTTTGAAGGTTTATGTTTTTTATAAAAGTATTCTTTATTTGAAGGTTAATATTAGCATCGACATTTTTACCATTATTCACATATAGTGCAAAAACATGTATATTTAGCGCAATAATATAAAGTATGGATCAGATAAGTATGAGTGCCTATCACATCAGAGCCGCATTTTTATTACCTTGTTTTGAGGTGATCGAAGATTTAGGTGTTGACCCTAAAGCATTAATGAAAGTAGTAGACCTTCCAAGCGATATCTTTGATTCGCCTGAATCTATTGTGCCACTGAGTACATCTATTGATCTAGTTGAGCTGGCTGCCAAACAAAGCAAGTGTAGTCATTTAGGTTTATTACTTGGGGCTAAAGTAAGTATTCAGAGTCTAGGTTTATTAGGTTTATTACTTCGTTCAGCGTCAACATTTAAGGCTGGCATAAATGACATCATTAAACACCTCACTTTGAATATGACCGGGCTTAAGCGTAGCTTGACGGTTGAAAGAGGCATTGCCGTTTTTTCTTCTACTTATGACTCCCCCCAAATTGCTTTATCAAGACAAGCCAGGCAAATGAGTGTCTCTTTAGGTTGGAGTCTTTTACAAAGCTTATCAAGTGAACGTTGGCAGCCCATTTCAATTTCTTTTTCTTTTGCTGAACCAGAGGATGCGATTTTTTATCGTAAGTTTTTTAAAACTAGGATCTATTTTAATGCCGATTATGATGGTATTGCATTTCATGAAGCGGACTTGAAAATTGAGTTAAATAGTCACGATGAGTATTTACATCAAACTATTGCCTATCAAGTAGCAAAAATGAATGAAAGTAAGCACCAAAATGATTTTGTTGAAGAAGTTAAATCTTATGTTACTAAAAATTTGGAAATTGGAATTTGTGCTGAAAATGAAGTATTGAAATTTTTTCCTATGCAAAAAAGAACATTTCAAAATAAACTGAAGAAAGAGGGTACAAGTTATCAAATCATTCTTGATGATTTACGTTTTAAAAAGGCAGAATTATATTTAGCCGATTCAACATTAAAAATGTACCAAGTTGCTGACTTACTCTGTTATAAAAGTGGTGGTGCTTTTGCCTTCGCATTTAATAAACGCTATGGCATGAGTCCATCACAATGGAAACATGCCCGGAAATAATAAATGAACGATGTAGTCTGAGTAGCTTGGCTAGGGCTTAGTGAGTATCAATAACGTTAAAGTGATAGGTTATTGCTTGCATAACTTTATTAATAAGCTCAATATTTTCTTTACTGTTTATCTCAACAATAATACCAGACTTATCACTTTGCTTTACTTCTATAGATACCTTGATACGGGCTTCTTCAAATAAACCACTTATAACTCGCTGTATCGCTTTTAGCCGTAATGTTGGTTTAAATATTTTACCTACAGCAGTCACAGGTAAACTATCAACTACCTCGATGTAAACGGGTATAGCTGCTCGTTCAGGTATATTTTTCCGCGTAAACACTTTGAGTTCGCTTATGGTTACGGTGGCTTCAGGTGCGAGGGTGATATAAGCACAAGGCAGCTCCCCTGAGTAGGCATCAGGTTGCCCTATAGCAGCAACACCAGTGACACTTTTATGTGACATTAATGTTTCTTCAATAATAGACGGATCGATGTTATGACCACTTCGTATAATCAAGTCTTTTTCTCTGCCAGTTAGCCAAATAAACCCATCCTCATCAATTCGAGCAAGATCCCCTGTATTTAACCAACCATCATCGAGTAAAACACCACTATTGCTTGTAGAGTTTAAATAGCCAGAAAAAACATTCTCGCCTTTTATTAATAATGTACCCGTCATATCCATTTCACATTCTTTAGCAATACAACCATCAACATCAAGCTTTACAATTTTAACTTGCTGACCAGGCAGGCAAACACCAATAGAACCCACTTTTCTATTTCCTTTAATGGGATTTAAAGTGCTAATACAGCTCGCTTCCGTTAAGCCATAACTTTCAAGGATTATTGCCCCAGTTGCTTTTTCAAAATTAGTTATTAATTGTTGAGATAGCGGAGCAGCACCACAAATAGCGAATTGTAATGAGCTAATATCTACCCCTCGCATCGGCGATTCTAATAATGCGGTGAGTATTGTTGGTACGCACGAAAAAACAGTTGCTTGATATTTATTAATATACTGCCAAAAATTATTAATAACATTTGGCGTTCTATAACCGTCTGGTGTAAGTAGTACCACGATGTTGCCTTTCATAAATGCGGCTAAACCTGTTCCTATGGCGGCATTAACATGAAATAAGGGAAGGCCTACAAGGCATATGTCACCAACGTTACCTGGATAAAATTGGCTTAAGCTCCATGCGTTTGCTATTTGGTTTGCGTGGGAGTGTTGGGCAATTTTGGGCGTACCCGTTGTACCACCAGTATGAAAGTAACCAGCAATATCAATGGGTAGAATTGTTTTTTGACTATCTAACGTAAATTTATTCTGTTCGTTTAATACGGTATCAAAACTGATAACAGGTATATCTACTTGCTTACGAATATCGTCGCAAATTTCAGTTACTCCAACAACTAAAATATGCTCTAGGAAAGGTGATTTTTTTACTACACTGACCGCTTTTTTCCATAATTCAACGTTTAGCTCTGGCGCTACTGTCACTAATATATTAGATTTTGTCGCAGTTAATATATCGACTATTTTAGTTACTTCTAAAAAAGGATTAATTGCATTGGCGATACCAGAAGCTTCTGCTCCCCAGAGGGTAAAATGGGTTTGAGGCAAGTTAGGTAATAAGTAAGAGACAACTGGTAGTGTTTCCGTTAAAGAATAAAACAGGTTAGCGGTTTGTGTTATCTTTTGAAAAAGTTCTTTATAAGTATATTTGTCTACGGGTGAGTCTATGGTGGCATTGTGCTGAAAATAGAGTGCGTCAAGGTTTTTATATTTATCTGCACACCATTCAAATAGTTCATAAGTGTTGGTAAATGGTGGTTGGTTTTTGGATAATTCATCTTTAATACAAGTAGAGGATTTAACACATGAATTTATTGTCGTTTGTGAAAACATTATTATTCCTATACAAACAAGGTACTGTCAAAAAGCAATTTTCATTAATTTTAAGTAATAATATTGCAAATCTGACTTAGAGTTTTTGAAAAAAACGAACATATCTATATCTTCGTCTATTTGTGGAAACAGCTTATCCCTAGCTAGCAGGGTGTACTGTTATTTACGTAGGCATCAATTTTCTCTTTTGGCACCAAGTAGCACAAAAGCCATTATCGTAGGCTCACTAGATTTATTTACCCAGGCATGGCGAGTACCATTTTGGACAACACAATCCCCTGCTGTTAATAGGCGCTCAGCACCGTTATCAAGCTCTAAATATATTTCTCCTTTGAGTACAATTCCGTAATCGATAGAGTTTGTGGTATGCATGCCGGGGCTTGTTGGATCTAAATGCTCAATCAGTCCCGGTAATTTCGATTTAGTTTCAGCGATGGCTTCGGGAGAAAAATTAAATTGTGTTTGACCTTCAATTTTTGGAGGTAATGTTATTACTCGAAAAATACTGCCATTAACACTTGGAAAATAATTATCTACCTTTGCTAGCTCACCTTTGTGGGGAACAGTACGGTCGTCTTTTGTAGACCAAAATTCGAAAGATTGATAACCCGGCACTAAAGAGCCTTCAATCGGATTGACCTCATTGTCGTCTAAAAAAATAGCATTACCTTGCTCATCATTTCCTGTAACAATTCGACGAATTTTCATTTCTACTCTCACTATTAATTAATATAAATGTACTTGTATGAGTATTACTCTATCAGCCACCTTTTATTTTTCATGAGTTAATTGCGCAGACATATGTATATATTACGCAATTCAATTTACGATTTTCCTGAAATGAAAATTAACAAAAGGAATATTATTAAACAGTGTTTCTAGATTATGAGTTTTTTAAGTTACACTCACTACAACTTTGCGTAGTTGAAGCTAAGAATATCCTTTTTGCCAGAAAAGGTTACTTATACGCCCATGTTTTTCTGTTTATACGGCCTTTTTTGAGACTAGCTATAAGCGTGAATTATTGTATAAACAAATCAACTCTTCAATTCGGTTTTTTTGTACTATCATGGTGCGCTCGCCCTATAATAGACTTAAAATACCAGTTTTTTAATTACATTTAATATAGTAAACTCATAACTACTTGAGAATTAATAACTTTATCGGCAATTGAATGGCCTTTTTTATGGTATGTATTGGTATAATACATTGGCAGTATACGAAATTAGTAACTTGTTTTATGACTATTTTCAATTGTTATCACCGTTTCTTTATACGGATAAAACGCGACATTAAGGACCACTAATGGACTCCACACTCGTTATTCTGGTTATCTCATTGACACTCGCTAGTGTCTTAAATATCGTGCTAACAAAATTTTCAATTTCACATATCATAGGTTACATTGTCACCGGTACTATCATCAGTAATGTGTTTAACTTTAACGGTGATTCAAACCAACATTCATTAGATCTCATTGGTGAATTTGGCATTGTATTCCTTATGTTTACTATTGGTTTGGAAATGTCCTTTTCTAAACTTCACAAAATGAAAGAGCTAATATTCTTTAACGGTTTTATGCAAGTGGTGCTCTGTGCACTCTCTATTTTCTTACTTTCATTTTATGCATTTTCAATTGAGGCAATCCCATCTTTGGTTATTGCTTTAGCCTTTAGCCTATCATCAACCGCTATCGTATTACCTTATTTAAAAGGGTCAAAAGACATTGTTACCCCTTACGGAGAAAAGTCAGTCGCTATTTTAGTTTTTCAAGACTTAGCTGTTATTCCTATTTTATTATTGATGAATTTCTTATCGGATAACGAGTTACCCCTGACTGATATCTTGTTTAAAACGGCAATGTACGGTGCCATTATTATTGTATTTATGTTTACTTTAGGTAAAAAAATAATAGGGTGGTTATTACACTTTTCATCTGACGCGAAAATGGAAGAGTTATTTTTAGGCTCTGTGTTCACCATTGTTATGGGTGCATCGTTGATAGCGCATGAACTGGGATTTACCTATTCTTTAGGGGCATTTATTGCAGGCATGATCATTGCTGAAACCAAGTTTCACATTAAAGTTGAGTCTGACATATCGTCATATAAAGATTTGTTATTAGGTGCTTTTTTCTTTTCTATCGGGGCAAAGATTAATGTTACATATTTTGTCAGCCACTTCTATATAGTACTGCTAGTGCTAATATTGATTATGATGATAAAAGCACTGATGATCTATTTTGTGATTAAGCGGAAATCCAACAGGAGTGACTCAATAAAGTCATCAATTGCTCTTTGTCAGATAGGTGAGTTTTCTTTTGTTATTTTTACCCTTGCAAGTAAACAAAATCTTATTTCTGATGAGCTAGGGAATACGCTCATTTTAATCACGGTACTCTCAATGATAATAACGCCATTTATGATAAATAATATCTATAAACTCGCTGCCTTATTTGTGGTTGAGTATTTTGAATCAGATAAAATAACACCGGTAAAATCAAATGATCATACTATCGTTTGTGGATATGATGTTTTAGGCAGAATTGTGGCAGAAGAATTGGAAAATAAAAGCGTTAATTTCTTCATTATTTCTGACAACTTACAACATGTTTTACTGGCAAGAAACCGTGGATTAAATGCTTATTTTGGACATTTGGATAGGCTTCCCGTATTGGAATCACTTAAGATTGAGCAATCAAAATCGATTATAATCACAGTTAACACATTAAAAAATAAAAAAATAATTTGTGAAGCGGTTTTGAATTACTACCCAAATGCAAATTTGATTGTAAAAGTTAACACGCTTGATGAAAAAAAATCATTAGCAGACCTTAAAATTAATTCATTTGTTCATGCGCACCATGAAACAGCAGTTATACTGGTAAAACAAAGTATTAACTAACCTCAATTCGGCTTGTAGAATATCTTAAACTGAGTTGAGGTTAACAAAATAACTAGTAATGCTTATTCAGCTTTGCCAACTTACATCAGGCTGCCAGTCCCTAGTCCACGAAGGGATATCACCGCCCGGCATCGGCCTGGCAATGCCATAACCTTGTGCTAATTCACAGCCTAGTTGCAATAAAGCAGTACCATGTTCAATTGTTTCAACGCCTTCGGCAATCACGTCACGTTTGAATGATTTTGCTAAGGCTATCACGCCTTCAACAATGGCCAAATCATCAACGTCACTTAACATATCTCGTACAAAGCTCTGATCTATCTTAATTAAACTGGCTGGTAACCGTCTTAAGTAAGTCAGAGACGAGTAGCCTGTGCCAAAATCATCAAGGGCAAAGTTTACGCCCAGCGCCATACACTCATTCATGATTTTTGATACATGATGTACATCAGCTATCGCACTTGTTTCCAGCACTTCCAGCTCTAAGTATCGTGGTTCAACAGTGGGGTGGGCTGCTAACAATTTAGTGAGTCTGTGGGTAAAGTCAGGCTGCTGCAATTGTACCGCTGCAATATTTACGCTAGTACTTACAGGGAGGTTAATCCCCATCTTTTGCCATTGGCTGATTTGAGTTAATGCGTTATCAATAACCCATTCACCCATTTCGATACTCATGGGGCTATTTTCAATGACAGGCAAAAACTCTATAGGGTTTAATAGACCTCGTTTTGGATGTTGCCAGCGAATAAGCGCTTCAACGCCTACCACCTTACCTGTTCGCATATTAACTTTAGGCTGATAATGGAGCACAAATTGATGATTATCTAATGCGCTGCGAATAGCCTCTAGACCTTCCCGTTGTATTTTAATCGCGTCATCTTGAACCGTATCAAAAAAGTGATAACGATTTTTTCCTGATTCTTTAGCCGCATACATGGCTTGGTCGGCATGTCGTATTAGTAAGTCGGCATCCACACTATCTTGTGGGTAGAGGGTGACGCCAATGCTGGCTGATAAATTTATTACAATATCACTGATTGTTATAGGCTCAGAAGCTGCCAATAAAAGGCGCTCTAAGATTGGCTCACAATCTTCAACTTTAGCTAAATCAGCTAGTACAGCAATAAATTCATCACCGCCAATACGGGCTAAACTATCACATTCACGTAAAGCCTCTTTCATACGAACAGATATTGCAATCAGTAGTTCATCACCCATGCCATGGCCATAGGTATCATTGATGACTTTAAATCCATCTAAATCTAAGAATACTACAGCGAGAGATTGCTCGTGACGGCTGCAGTGCAACATGGCTTGAGATAAACGGTCTGCCAGTAATGAACGGTTGGGTAAATTAGTGAGTATGTCGTAATGGGCAATACGCTCTAATTGGTTTTGATGTTCTTTCATTTGGGTTATGTCGTTTCCTAAGGAGACATAATGGGTAGTGATATTGTGTTCATCACGTACTGCACTGATAGTTTTCATTACAGCGTACACTTCGCCATTTTTATGCCTGTTCCAAACTTCGCCAGACCAGTAGCCTTCTTTAAGTAGGGCTTGCCACATATCATTGTAGAACTCGGGAGATTGACGCCCAGAATGAAGAAATCGAGGGTTTTTGCCAATAGCTTCTTCACGACTAAAACCCGTTATACTAGTGAAAGCGTCGTTAACATCGATAATGGTGGCTTTATCATCAGTGATAATTATGCCTTCACCCGCATGGCTGAAAACACTTGCGGCTAGTTTTAATTTTTCTTCTGCTAGTTTTCGGTTGGTAATATCACTATGTGTACCGCTCATACGAAGTGGCTTACCATTATCATGACGGAGCATAACATTTGCTTGATCATGCACCCATTTATAACCACCTTCTTTAGTCAACATGCGATATTCGAGATTATGGAATTTTGAGTGACCTTCGAGTACGTCATTAATTGATTGCCATGCTATCTCTCTATCTTCATGGTGTATGAAATCCGTCCATTGATTAGTGCTGTGTTTTATTTCTTTATGGGTATAGCCGAGCATTGTTGCCCAGCGCGCATTTCTTTCCACTTTGCCAGTGACTACATTCCAATCCCAAAAGCCTAGCTCGGCCCCCGCTAAGACTAGTTGCATTTGCTCATCGCTTGCCTTTAAGGCTAAATTGGCTTGGGTTTTCTCAATGGCAATACTTGCTAAACTGGCTGCTTGTTCTATTAATGTGATATGGGCTTGTGTTGGTTGATTTACCTCACGATGATAAATAGCAAAAGTGCCGAGAACCTTTCCTTGTGTCGAACGTATTGGTTCAGACCAGCAAGCCCCCAATCTAGCCTTGCTTGTTAGCTCTTTGTAGGCTGCCCAATAAGGGTGATTTTTAATATCTTCAACAATGACACGTTCATTACTAAATGCGGCTGTACCACATGAGCCAACCCCCATACCAATCTCAATGCCATTAATCGCTTCGGTATAAAAATCAGGAAGGCTGGGTGCAGTGCCATTCAATAAATGCTTACCTTCATCATCTAGCAATAGGATGCTACATAGCATGTCAGGGTTTTCTTGCTCAACACCACGCACAATAGCTTCCAGAATTACAGGTAATAGCTCGCCACTTGTCAAAAGTTCTAATACATGAGTGCGAGATTTTTCACGCAGTTCTGCAAGCTTTCGTTGGGTAATATCTTGATGTGTTCCACAAAGCCGAATTGGTTCGTGGGTGTTTTTATCATATTCAATAACAGCGCCCGAGCCCTCTATCCAAATCCATCTCCCATCAGCATGCTTCATTCTGAATTCAGCAACATAATTCTTTCCTGACTTAATATGACGTTGTACAGTTTTTTTTATCAACTCTTCATCATTTGGGTGAATAAGCTCCTTCCAATCGCTGATATTATTGGTAATATCTTGCCGTGATAGACCAAGTATTGACAACCATTCATCATTAACAACATGCTCTCCAGTTTTATAATACCAATCCCAATACCCTAGTTTAGTTGCCTTAATTACATTTAGAAGCTGATTTTTAGATTTGTAAACATTATCTTCGCTCAATCTTAGTTTGTCTAAATTTTTGATTCGACTAGTGTTGGATCGCAGTAAAATACCACTTATGACGATCCCTAATATCAGAGTGATGATCATTAATAATTGATGGGTAAATTTAAATGTTTGCAAGTCTTCGGCAACTTCCTTCTGTAAGACGCTCTCAACACTATCAGCAGAAAAATTAAACTTTAAAAAGGCGAGATCTAATTGTTGGTCGAGCTCAGAACCAATACTAGCTGTTGATTGTAATATCCATCGCTTTTGCGCTATTTGACGAAAGTGATGAATACCGTTTATTGTTTCTTCAATTTGGAATCGTAAATCGGGGTTGTGTAATGCTGGGAAAGTGCCTTCCTCGTTAGTGCCACCGTCAAGCATTGCTTGAGCATACCATTGTGATTGGTCAAGGTGGGCCCATACGTCTTCGATATCAATCGTTCGATCGCCACTAATAGCCTCTTCAAACCACAAATGTGCCTTGGTCGCTTCAAGCTTAATCTCCATCGTAGCATCAACAAAAGGAGTGTAACGTTCCGTTAAATCACGTCCAATGTAAAATGAATAGTAAATGACCGTCATGGTGAATAGGATTACTGGAATAGAAATAAACAAAATTTTACGAGCGTTAGTGTCCATCATGTATATCCATATTTAATACAGGTAATTAATTTTTTGGTAAGAAAAAGCTTTCTTTTTAATCTTAAAACTTCACATTTCTGTACCAAAGCTTTGCCATAAATAATCATACATTTAACATTACTAATATAGCAAAAGTTGACCTAATATCATTATGATTCAGGTCAACATTTTAATTGATAATCATCAAAAAGTAGTAATATCAATTCCATTAAATTTATTCCCACCTCAGAGCTATGTCAGAGAAGCTATAATAAATAAAATTTGTGCTGGTATAGTCATTCTATATCTAACAAATTTGTGCAGTTATTACTTTTCTGACAAGCTCCCAAGGGCGAGTACCTAATAAAAGGTAAAGGCTTATATACTGCGTTATTGATTTTGACAAGGGCGCTACATGGATGTTGCTTATTAGAGAATGCAGGAGCATATTCTCCTGAATAACCATTCTCTTCAATCAATGCCTTGCCTCTAAGCCTTTTAATTCTCGCTGAGTGGGAAATAACTTAATGGACTTGGTATAAATATATCTTGAACAAAAAAAACTTCTGAAAACAGGCGGAACACAAAAATCTAAAGTGTTATTTTTTTAATGGTTGTTGGTGACAATGACAGTTGGCGTTGGCGGAAGTTTCTTTAGACATGTGAAATGGAGCAGGGCTATTGCATTGGATTATGTTGCTAGCATATATGGACACTTTTTGATTCTTGACTAGCTTTCCAAATCATTTGGTAAGAAAGCGATTGTAGGTGAATAAATTAACAACCTACTATTCCATTTTATGTTTGGCATATATTTTGTCCATCGTCCCACTGAGCTTTAATTTTTGAATGACTTCATCAACAACGTTCTTTAGAAGAGGGTCCTTAAAAGCCATATGTGTATAAACAGTAGGCCACAAGTAATGCACAGTAAAATCGCTATGGGCGATGCTTACATCTTTATCGTAATGCTTGTTGTTTAAATCATATCTGAAAATGTTGATATCACCGATTCTAATATCCTTTTTGCCAGAGATCATAAGAAGAGTTGTTTCTTTAGGGTGAGCATGCTCTGAGTATTGTAAATTTGTTTTAGTCATTTGCTTAAATTTATCACCGAGTAGTTCAGTTGCTCCTTGGTAGGCAGCAATAGATCTTCCGTGTAAATCAGCGATAGTATTGATTTTTATTTGATCTGTTTTTTTTGAAATTGCAACGTCTCTAAAACGAAATACGGGCTCTGATAAAAAGGCCTTTACCTTCGATTCAGGGAAAATATTACAGGCAACATCAATTGATTCTCCATGATTAATTTCATGTAATATTCGATGATTACTCATAAAAACATATTCGACTTTGTATTGAGGAAGTTGTTTGAAGATTTCATCAATGATTTCAATAAATATACCTTTGTTCCCATTTTCAATAAAAAAAGGGGGAAAGTTGCCTACGCCTACTTTTAAAACTTGTTGCGCTATTGAGGTGCTAGAGCAGACTAATAGCGAAATAAAAAGAAAGTAAGTTAAGGTTCTTGGCATAAACATATAACTGCTAATAGATGATTGATATTAGTATAGTTAAAAACAGTAAATAAGAAAGCTAATGATATATTTGTTTCAATTGGCTCATTATATTGTCCAGTCCTAAAAGCCCTAACGGGCTTTTTACTGTTTTAAGATTTAAGTTAACATTTATATATGTTTGTAATGAAACATACTAGCCAACCATTGTTCAGTTTGTTTTATCCAAGAAAGGCTGTAAAGCCCAATTAAGTGTTTAGGTTTTAATTTACAGCGTGGGTCTGACAGTAATGTTCTTGCTTGCGTATAATGGCCATCGCCAATATTAAGTTTAGCCAGGTGACATAAATGGGCAGCGCTATATTTAAGCATATATGAAGCATTTTTCTTTGCAGTACTTTTTTTGGCTTCTTTAGTGAGTCGAATGCTAAAACCGCACTCGGTTGATGGAATATTGGTTTTACTTGCTTGGTTTTGTGCATCTTTATGATAAAGCGAATGAATATTTGGCGAATAGGCAATGGGAGCATTTAATGCAACACGACAGAATAAATCTTGATCCTCGCCAATTGGCTCATTAAGCGGAAAGCCACCAATAGTGTTAAACAAAGAATTCGCTATTACCATTGATGACATTGTAAAGGGTAAGTCACCTTCTGACGCTATATTGAAGAAGTCCTTTAGTATCTCACCCTCTGGATTTATATTATCTAGTTTAATTTTAGCATCGATATAAGTATCTTCGGATGCCACTATTTGATAGCGAGTTCCATAAAATTTTGCTTGTGGAAACTTAACAATTAAGCGGGCAACTTCATCTAAAAACAATGGCAGCCATTGATCATCGGCGTCTAAAAAGGCAATGTATTCATTTTTAGCTAATGCTGCGCCGTTGTTACGTGCGGCTGACACACCTTGATTAGTTTGTTGTATAAGTTTGACATTTTTTATGTTTGCCTTGTTAACTATTGATGGGCCCTCATCGGTAGAGCCGTCATCAATAACAATAATCTCACTCGCCGGATACTGTTGTCGAGTCACGCTTTCTAATGTTCTTAATATATGTTCCGCTTTATTAAATAGTGGAATAACGACTGTAAAATTTATATTTTTCATTTTTAATACTCCAGTTAGATAACGAATTTTCTAAGGCAACACCTACAGGTAGCGAAGGGCGTTTAAAGTGTGTTGATATGCCGATTGCTATTTGATTAGCGATTTTTTCAATATCTAGATTACTTAGTTCTATTTGATAGTTTGTTGGCATACCAATTTCATCACACCAATTTTTACATTTACTGTGATAATTAATCGAGAAAACAGGCGTGTCAGCTAAGTAACCTAAAATTGCACCGTGTAATCTCATACTTATAATCGCTTTGTAGTTGGCAAGTTTTCCAAGTAACGCGATAGGGTTCGGCTCATATTTTTTTATTGTTACGGGAATATACTTATTTAACCGAGCAACAATATCATTATTAATTTTCCAATCGCCTAATGTGCTATGCCCGTTAAACTCTATTAAGGTAATAGGCTCCCCAGTTTTATAATGTAATAGCGTAATTAGTTCCGCGAATTGTTCGCTTCTTTGTTGCTCAGCATATTCATCTGTTTTTCCCATAGCATCAATTGCGACTGAGCATAAAGTAAGTGCAATACCTTTACGTTCGATTTTTTGAGCTTTGAAATGGTTTGAACACAATAATAACGGTGCTAAGTCGAAGGTTTTTTTTACGTGTGCTTTGGGGGCAATATTTTGTGCTATTGCTAAACTTGCGTTATCTCTTACACCAACATAACCACATTCATTTAAAAACTTAGCGCAAGCCTTTTCAGCTGCAACAGAGTTAAATGGACCAATACCAACACCAACCGCTAAGCTCTTTTTAGGATTAGATAGCGACATTAACTGTCGTTTAAGGTTGATATCTGTTTCGCTATGTAAAACAGAGCCACCACCAAATATAATGCGCTTACTTTGTAGTGCTGTTTTATAATGCAATAACCTGTTTTGTCCTGGAAATTTTTGGTTAAACTTTAATGGCAAGTGTTGAGTATTAGGCGTTTCTCTTGCGTAATCGCCATACAAACACACTTTAGTATTATCACACCCCAGAATATGTTTAGCAGCCCAAGCAGTAGCAAACATCAGCGCATCATCGCCGCTATTTTTCATGCCATAGTAGCCTACTAAATAAGCATCGTATTTCTTAAACATGTTTTTCTCCTGATTTAAGTGGGTTAAGAGAAATGCCTACCCATAAAAGTGCAGGCCATAAAATAAAACTTAATATTTCTAGATTCTCGAAGAACGAGTAACAAATAATAACTAAAATCATTAATGTCGCCGAATAACATATTTGGCTTTTAACACTATTCCAGAACAAATATAGGCAGGTAAACACTAACGGTATTGCTAACGCTAATAACCCAACAATACCTTTCACAAATAACAATCCGTACCAGCTGTGGTGTGATCCAATTGGCATACCTTCCACAATCTTAGGGCCTTTCTCTACAGTGCCATGACCCCATATGGGAGCTTCTGATTCCCAACGTTGTAATGCCAATGTTTCCAAAGTATTACGTACTCTGGTTGAATTAGGGCGTGAAGCTTTAAGATCTAAATAGTTGCTGTTTAGCCAATTAAATAAAGGCTCACCTAATAAAGCGATAACAGGCACTGCAATACCAAAAAAGATTAACCATAATGGGTTATTAAAATATTTTCTCAGTAAACATAATGGTGTTAATGCGATGTAGATAACCCAGCCAGCTCGTGACTGAGACAGCAAGCACATAACAAAACTACCTATTACCCCAGCACATTTCCAAAACCGATCTTTTTCTTGGCAGCTAAATATTAAAAACAAACAAGCCATGAAACCAGCGGCAGGCGCCCAAGGGGTGAAAAAACGCCAGCGTCCAGCCCCAGTTTCTGGGTTTAAACCAAATAAACTAACGGTAAAAAAGCTTTCTCCAGGGCCACCAATAATCTGTAAAGGAGAAATAAATAAATCGCCATTCATGCCGGTCATATAAAGCACCACTGTTAACAAGGCAAAAATTAAAGAGTGGAATGAAAGAATGCATACGGCTCTAATAATTAGTCTTGGTTGTATATCTGCAAATGCGCCAATAAACAAAAACAGGGGCATAAGCGCCCAGCCTTTTGCCCAACCAATTGATGATTTAATTGTTTTTGCAATACCTAAATCCCAGTTTAAATGTGCAATAAGTAACGCTAATAACATAACAAGACCACCAATGATCCATAACCAAACAATTGTCGGTATGACCGCTAGACTGTCTTTGCCATTTATATACCAGCGTAATAAAACAATAGTGAATATCATCCAACCGATAACAGAGCCCATAATATATAGTCCTCCGAAAGCAAAAAATGGATAGGTTAACGTTAACCCGTACCAGATCAGCTTTTCTTCAGTAGAAGTTGGATTAAATTGTTGCGTTGCCATAAAATAATTAGTCCAAAAGTGATGAATAAAAAGCCAGAGATTGCTGCAATTAATGCAATAATTTTTTTCGGGCTACTTTGTTTTGTTGGATAAGACGGTGTTGTTAACATTTGCAGTACTGGGTATGAAGCAAAAATGTCAGCTTTACTCGCTTCGAGCCTTGCTGCTGCTGAAGTAAATATGGCTTCGGCCATATTAAACTCCCTTTGTAATCGTTCTAACTCAACAATTTCTCGTGAATAAATTTTTAATTGGTCACTTAAATGATCAATTGAACGTCCTAAATTATTGAACATTGATTTTTGACCTTTATGGTTTGCGTACGCGTCTATTAAATCAGCAAACATCTCCGAACGTTTTGGGTTTAAATCTAAATTGAGTGAGTTAAATATTTCATTTGAATGTACGCCGAACATTTCGTTGCTTCTTACGTTAAGCGCAGCACGGGTATAGGCCAATCGCTTCTGTTGAGTTTTGACTTTTGGGTGGTTACTTCCCCAACGAGAACTGTATTCAGTTAATTGTGTAATGCTATCTTTTAACTCATCAATATAAGACCTAAATTCAACATCTGATTGCAGAACAAACGCTTGTCCCGCTAGTTTTGGTGAAACACCAAGCTCTTCACTTAACTGATTGATGTATTCTTGTGAGTGTTTAGCTTCGGCTTTTACATACAGCTGTTTTTCTTTTATGCCTGAAAGGGTAGAAACTAATTGCTCCATTTGCTCTGTTGAAACCACAATTGAACGTTGTTGGAAATCGACAATGGCATTGCGGGTGGTATTCATTCTTACCCGATATTGATTTAGTACTTGTTGAATACCTTTATCACGACGTAACACTTCATCAGCTCTTAAGTTGCTCAACTCATCTTGTAGCGACTCATACAAAGCAAATGCTTTTTCTTGGGCTAATGCTTTACTTGAAGCACTAATTGCAAGAGAAATAATGGAGGTTTGTTCGGTCAACTTTATTTGCGGCTTACCAAGATCTTTAAGCGAAATAAGTAGTTTTTTAGCAGCACGAGCTCTAACCCCACGGCTTGATAGCATTTCTTTGTAATTTACTCGTGGGTTAAAGCTCCCTCCAGTGAAAGGTATATTTGTTTGTGAAACGACTTGGCCAATATCGTCAAGTGTTACGCTATTGCTACTTCCCGAACCAGGTAAAACCATTTCCATATCACTGGTAAATGAAGGTGCTTTATTTAGGTAGAGCAGGATAAGTAAAGCAACAAACAAGTATAAAACTAAACCAACCACTAAATACGGACGTTTTAAAACAGCATAAATTTGTGCTCTAAAAAGGCCATACTTGGTTAACGCTACAATAGGATATTTCATAACTCACCTATAACAATTTAAAAGGAAGCAGAATATCAGCAACCGTTCTTGCAACATCACGGAAGTTTGTAACGTCTGAGTCGTAACAAGCAATAGCATCATTTGGCATAAGGTAAGGATTGATATTTCCCTTATTAGGCATAGTCATTAATTCTTCAATAGATCGCTCTATAACTTGGGTTACACCCGTGATAGGATTTTTACTTGAAAGTACTACCCGTCGAGGTGCGTTCGTCCAATCTTTACCGCCAACACAATTAGCAGAAACAGCCGCTTGAAGTAAACGTGTGCCATAGGGTAGGCTTGTTGAGAATCGTCCAATGGCTGCACTAGAATTATCACCCGAAGAATCAATCAGATTAGACATAAATACACGAAAACCTTTAGGTGTAATTTGGCTTGGTCTTACTAAATGAGCTTGAAAACAGCCCGTACTTGGTACTATTACGCGGTCACCTGCAACTAATGGATAATCTTTGACTAGATTACCAGTTAACATGCCGGTCATATCTATTTGTACTTGCCATCCTTTACGTAGCAAAATAATTTGATCTAATTTTGCATCAGGTCTAATACCTGATGCGGCTCTAATAGCTTCAGACAATAAACGCGTAGTAGAGTAGTCACCGTAAGCTTCTAAGTGCTCTGAATTTTGAATTCCAGTCGGTTTTTTATTTATTAATACTGTTCCGGGTTGAAAAACAGCACCTGCAACTGCGACTTCAATTGATGACAAATTCAATACATGAATTGTTACACTGGCACTGGTTGGTTGGAATATTTCGGCTCTTACCAACGCTAGCTCAATTTTAGTTTCTAATTTGTTTGTAGTTGCGCCACCTGCTTCAACAACGCCTATTAATGGTAGTTTCACATACCCAGCGTTATCAATGATGTAACGGCCATTAAATCCTTCACCATCTTCAATCAGTACTTCAACTAAATCACCAGGGCTTAATAACAAACCTTGAGCAAGAATAGGATCGTTCTCTCCAGTAGCAGCAATATTGGGGGTGTACAAGTTAAATGGTTTATCCGTTCTGTAATTAAGAGCAGCGCCCATTTGTTGAAATTTTTTGCAATCTAAGCCATTTGAAAAGGTATTATTTGGGGCTTGTTCATGAATAAAGTCATCACCGTTATCAGCAGGAGTTCCGTAAAAACGAAGCGCTGACTGATCCATTGTTTCTGAAGAGTGTTTTGCACAACCTTGGGTGAGTAAAGTAGTAAGCAAAGCAACCAACATAGGAATAAGTTTGTAATTCGATAATGTGTGAAACAACATAAAACTCCCCACGACAACTTGTATATTCAAACTAAGCATACAGTAACTGCACTTTGCATACCAAGTAGGTTTATTTTTATAGTCGATTGAATTACAACGATTTTAATTTTATTTTAATCTTTATTATTATTTTTTTGTTTTGCAATTTGCAATTTGCAATACACTTTCTGCATTTTGAAAAGTGCGATTTGCAGTAGAAAACAGAAATGAATTAATAAATATATGAAACAGCTGGTAAGAAATATAAAATGGAAAGTGAATTGATCATTATCATGATCAATTCACTCCGATGAGATGTTGCTTAGTTTAATCACATGAAAACTAGCTTTTGTTAATAGGCTCCTTTTGCGCTTAGAACCGCCGGTATGGTTAGTGCAATAATTTTACAGTCCATGAAAATGCTTTGTTTTTTGATATAAAGTTTATCTAAATGTAATTGTTCATCAAAATTTGTATCTGCCCGGCCTGATATTTGCCATAAGCCAGTCAGTCCAGGTTTAGCAAATAATCGAGGTTGTACAAAGTTATCATACTCGTAGGTTTCAATGGATAAGGCAGGTCTTGGTCCTACTAAGCACATATCACCAATAACCACATTAAACAATTGTGGGATTTCATCAATTGAATATTTTCTTATAAATTGTCCCATTTTGGTAATTCTAGGATCGTTAAAGTATTTTTTACAAACACCTTCACGAGAGCTTTCTGCTGGATCTGGTTCTTGATACTGTGGGTCTGATTTTAAATACATAGAGCGGAATTTATACATTTTAAAATGTCGACCATTTTCACCTACTCTGATTTGAGAAAACAAAGCACTACCAGTGCTTTCGGCTTTTATCAAACATAAAACTAATAAAAGCAATGGGCTAATTAATAGTAGGGCAAGTAAAGCAACTGTTCTTTGTAATAGCACAGGTATGCCTTTATGTTTATAATTTTTGGTAATTGTATTGTCGATTCGAGTAAAAAAAGAATGATTTTTAACCTGTTGTAAAATTTGAATATCCATTATTTAACTCCTGTATTTACTAACCCAAGAAAAAAGGTTCTGTATAAAAAAAGCGGGGTTCCAATAACATAACGGCTGAACTTATTACGAGGCTCTTGGATTAAGCGCCAAACCCATTCCATACCGATTTCTCTTAACCACATAGGTGCACGTGAAATTTCACCTGAGTAAAAGTCAAAAAGTCCTCCAACGGCTAATGCAGTTTTACATTGCAACTGGTTTCTATGTTCAAGTAGCCATTTTTCTTGTACAGGAGAGCCCATGGCAACGAGTAATACATCACAGCCGCTATTATTGATTGCCGTGATAATTGTTTCAGAATTACTAATGTCGGTGTAACCATGTTCTGTGCCTGCAATGTTAAGTCCAGGAAATTGAATTACTAATTTATTTGCTGCTTTATTCGCAACACCAGGTAAAGCACCTAATAGATAAATTGACTGATGGCTTTTAATACAACGTTTGCATAGGTGAGGCAGCATGTCCGTGCCGTTATTGTTGTCTTTAAGTAGGAAGCCTGCTTTTTTTGCCGCTAACCTCATACCGGAGCCATCGGCAAATAGCGCATCCGCTTTTCTTAATTGCTCAAAGAAGTGTATATCGCTGATCGATAAATTTATTGAATGTACATTAATAAAAAAACCTATTCTAGTGCTATCATTTTTTGTTTGTTTGTTGGTAATCCAGTTAATAGTCTCTGTCATTGAGGTATTGTTCACTTTTAACCCGAACAAGGGTAAATATTTTACATTTTTTGTTATATTTTTGGTATAACCATAAAGTAGGCTACAGAGAAAACTTTTTATTATCAGTGCTAGGTAATCGGTAAAAGTACCATTGAGTTGTTGTTCAAGTAACTGCTCTTTACGCGTAATATTTAGTCCAGTTTTAAGATGTAAATCATATAAACTAAAAATTCCTGCTTTTACTTTTATTTGATTCATAATGGTAAATTGTATATCTGGAGAAATACTATGGGTGAAGGGGATACCACAAAAACCAATTGTGCCTAAACAAATATCAAATAGCACAGCTGACTTGTGCCAAAAACCACAATTAAAAAAGTGTAGTTTCAATTTTCTTCCTAAAGCATCGGTTCTATAATGCAATGAAAATATATTTTTGTTGGTTAACAATGCGATAATTGCATTTAATACAAAGCAGGGTAGCAGCACTAGAATAAGTACAATTGCTAGCGGTCGATCGATAAAGGAGCCACTGTAATGATGTTTAATTGAATTATAATGCTTAAAGGTTTGAGTACTATTTTTAAGTGAAATTTTAATTTGTTTCATTTTAGTTAACCTAATCATTGTAAGTTAACTTGTTGATTGCTTAAGCTGTGCCAATCTGGTTTATTATTATTAAGCTTTTGATAAATAGGTATTTATAGTTGTATTATGGCGATTCTGAAGGTTAAAAAAGATATGGAATGAGTTGCTGAATTGCAAAATAAAAATAAAATTATCATTTTGCAATCCATCTTGAAATTTTACTTACAGGCTAATTTTAGGATAAATGGAAATTATTTTTTTAGTTTCACGCAACAGAATACATTCACTCTGTTGATAATCAGATAGGATCTGATAACGTTTGACTAATGCTAATAAATTGGCTGAAAGATAAAAAATAACTTTATGGAAGAAATTATTTAAAGTGCTAGTACGCAAAGGGCCACAATTGCGATGACGAATGTAGTCTATAAGGTGATAGTCGGCAGTGTTATTCCACTTTTTATTCAGCTCAACAATAAAAGGGACACCCTTACTTAATTCAATTACATGACCATTTTCACCCCAGCCAACATCATTTTCTTTTTCTACCTTGTTGCAACGGGCATCAATCACGTTAGTAAACCACTCTATAGTTTGTGTATTGTTCCTCGCGATAAGTACACCTGAATTAAATCGTTCAGAATATCCTTTTGCCATATAAATAAATTTGCCGGTTTCGAATACGTCGGTGACCGCTGGGCAATTTGGATTTACCATTGTATCTGCATCCAAAAACAATACAGTGTCATACCCAGACAGTAAAGCCGTACGCATTAATGTCAATTTAAGCCAACAACATTCTACACCCAATGCTGACACATAAGGCCGAGTAACGGCTTGGTGAACATAGCCATATTTTTTTGCGTATTGCAGATGTGATTGCAGTTCTCTTCGGTACATCCATTGATAACCATTTAAAGCAATACTCAGTATTAATGTTTTATTTTTCATAAACCCCACCTTTATGTTAATTCATCAATATGTTTTCTCTCTATTTGAACAATAAGCAATAACCACTCCATTTTTAATTACTTAAGGATTTACACGTGCTTACACCTATTAGTATTCGTTTTTTACATTTCACATATTTAAATTACATTCTTGCATTGCAGAATGCGAATGATGGGCTGATGCAATAACAATAATTGTTAAATCTATCGATATTACAGTGAGTTAACTTATTGGCATATTATTCGCTTTAAATACAAATATGCGTTTGTTTTTATCATTACTTCGAGGTGACAGTATGACTATTATTCGTATCCTAATTACCATCTATTTACTCTTTGGTGTTTCACCTTTAGCTAAAGCGACTAATATACTCGATGGTCAATATCAATGGACATTCCTAACAGGACAGGTTTGGCCCTCTGGTTATCAACAAGACATTGGTAAACCTGACGATGTAGCCTGGCATTACAATGATTACACGGCTGATTTTTTCGCTAGAATTAACAATGCGTTGCCCGAGGCATCAATAAATGAAGCATTTTTAACCGATGATAGTGGCTCTACTATCAGTTTGACGGAAGAAGCTGAGGTGTTTGTAACCTTTATACATGAAGGCGCGGGATATAAAAATTCATTTGGCTATTTTGTGTTTGACCCTGAAAACCCACCTCAAACTGCTGCCGAGGTGAGTGAGGTTATTGTTTTTCCTAACCTATCATATCCGCATTTATCCAACGGCCACCGTTTAAGTTTAGGTGTTTTCCCAGCTAATACGCATATTGGTTTTTTTATCGCCGCAAATGGTTTTTGGTACGATACTGGCGTTAAACCAACACAAGTGCCGTATTATTATTCATTACAAAATTTAAACCCTGAAGCAGATCCTTCATTACGTCAACATCTGGTATTGTTGTACGATGAGGAAGTCTCTGAAGTTATCCTTGGCTTTGAAGATTTACCAAGAACCTGGGGAGATAATGATTTTAATGATGCAGTATTTAGTGTCAAATCCAACCCTGAAGCTGCTATTAATAGTGACGATCTAGTTGTTGTACCACAGGTAAATGATAGTGATGCTGATGGTATTGTTGATGACAGTGATGAATTTCCAAATGACTATAAACGGGCATACAGTAGCTATTACCCAAATCAGAATGACTCAGTTACCTTAGCATTTGAAGATAATTGGCCAAATGTTGGGGATTATGATTTAAATGATTTAGTCATATCTGAGCAATTACGTGTTATCTATAATGCTGAAGGGGCCATTAGTGGTTTTACCATCTCAGGCTTTATCAATTCTAGGGGTGCTGCTAGACATAACGGTTTTGCTATGCGTTTGATGGGGGTTCCCCCAGCTGCTATTGGTGAATCAACGATTACGATTGATGGCCAATTATTTAACAAAGAAACAGAAAACTACCAAACTGATGCTGTTATTGTTTTTTGGCAAGACAGCCATGAATTTACGCAAACTAATCAATCAGGCAAATGTGCTCACTTTAATACCGTTAAAGACTGTAGTCAATTTGCCCCTGTACCTTTTCTGCTTGATGTTGAGTTGAACTCAGCATTAGCTTCGTTAAATCATTCATTGTTAGATTTCTTTATTTTTAGAACTAATGATCGCAGTCTTGAAATTCATTTTGCAAATTATCCACCCACTGATCTTTTTGATTTAACCCGTTTCGGCAAATTTGATGATACATCAGAGCCAAGCACTGGCCGATATTTCAAAAGTGCGCTTAATTTGCCATGGGCGTTAAAGTTGACCACTAATTGGCGATATCCGCAGGAATATATTGATGTGATTTGGGCATACCCTGAATATGAAATTTGGGTTGAATCTTCGGGGGGAGAATCTCAAGATTGGCATGTTTTTAATGATCGTATTCATCACATTTATTAATTAAAAATTAAGGAGTTATAATATGGGCTCTCATAAAAAAAATTTTCAAACAGAGATTTTATTTGGTTTATTGATACTTAGTATTGTTGGTTGTGGGGGAGGTGGTGATAGCAGTACAGAGGCACAAGTTGTGGAGGCTCCAGCTCCTATTGCTACAAGTACAGAGGCACCAGTTGCGGAGGCTCCAACTCCGATTACTACAAGCACAGAGACTGAAGTGGCTACCACTGGATTAGTTGAAGAGATGCCAGTTGATTACAGTCCTGATAGTGACAAGTTAGTTGATAAAGCTGAAACATCAACAGAACTTTATGTAGAGCCTGAGTTTAATTTTGATAGCTATAAAAGTGTAAGCTTTGATATCAGTGTTACTGATCACTTAAACCAGCCGGTACCGGATGTGATGTTGTCAATTTCTGTCATCGATGCACAAATAACAAGTTTTGACGACCCTCTATTACAAGATAAGTCGTTATTAACAAAAGTGTTTACAGATGCCAATGGGCAAATTTATGTTACGTTAGAAATGTCCCGTAGTGTCAGTAAAGTGTTACTAGAACTGCATACATTAGGTGTAGAAAATGACGTTATCAAGCCAGTAGATGACTCAGGTTTAGTTATACACCTCTTTCAATAAAGCTTCGTTTGGTATTATATTCTTAAACCACGTCAAAAGGCTTGTTTAGGTTCACTGAGCAAGTCTTTAACTAGGTAATAGGATAAGTTATACGGTAGTTTCGTTGTTAGAATTCAGAGGAATATAGACAGAAAAACAACTTCCTTGACCAAGTTCTGACTTAATGGTTATTTTTCCATTATGTTGCTCAACAATTCTATGACTAATTGATAAACCCAGCCCTGTTCCTTGGCCTACAGGTTTTGATGTGAAAAAAGGGGTGAAAATATTCGGCAAAATATCATCAGGTATACCTGTTCCTGTGTCTTTAATTTCTATCACTAAATTGTATTCTTCTTGATAAGTGCGAATGTAAATATCACCTTTATCAGTTATTGATTGCCCAGCATTAATTAATAAATTCATAAACACTTGATTTAATTTACCCGGAAAAGCATAGACATTGGGTAAAGGTGCTAAATCAATATGCAATTTACAATTATACTTAAGTTCATTTGATACCATATTAATAGTGGCAGTAAGTCCTTCATTGATATCGGTTAAGGTTTTAAGCTTTTGCTCTGCTCTAGCAAAAACTTTTAAATTACGGACTATTTCAGTAATTCGGTTAACTCCGTCAATACAGTTGTCTAAAAGAGGCTTGCTATCGTCTAAAATAAATTGAATATCATGTTTTTTGGCAATTGATTGTTGAATGTGTTGTTGTACTTGGGAAGTAAATTGAGTTTCAATTTCTTGGCAATAAGCATCCATGCTATTGAGGTAATCTTGCAATATCTCTAAGTTACTTTTAACGAAACATATCGGGTTATTAATTTCATGAGCCACCCCCGCAGATAACACACCAATACTGGCCATTTTTTCAGATTGTATTAACTGGGATTCACTCAGTATTAAATCCTCATTAGCTTTAGATAATTTGTCATAGCTTCTCTGTAGAGCATGTTCTCTTAAATGAACTTTCTCTGTCATTTGATTAAATTTAACAAATAATTCGTCTAATTCCTTAATTGTTAAGTTTTCTTGTAGCTTGGTGTATTCACTCCCTTTATCAAGCTCCCCAGTGGCCTGAGATAAGAGTAATAGCGGTTTGACGAAATAACGATAACCATAAAAGTAGGCTAATGTACTGATTAGAATAAGCGCTAAAATAATTAATGAGCTAAACTTTAAAGAAGCATTATACAGTGCTTGATTCATTACTGAGTTGTCAAATGTGAAGTTAAAAGCAACTGACATTTGTTGCCAGTTAATCATATGGCTCTGGCCGCTAACTTGTTTGCCAAAACGGATGATTAGGTTTTCTTTATGATGAATTTCAATCATTAAGCCATTTAATTGTTCTGTTAATTGTCCTCCTTCATTTATCTCTTCTACAGGAATTAACGTGACCAAAACCCCTTCAATAGTGTTGTTATAGCGAACAGTAACAGCGATAGCCCAAAAATATTGCTCATTTAATTCTTCAACACCTAAATAGTTGTCTTCGTCCTGTAATAATAGATTATTCAACCAAGGCTTTGTTTTATAATTAGGAACATCACTATTTGTACTGGAATAAAGATGGTTTCCTTCAAAATCTAACAGTGTTTGCTGGTATCGTTCACCTAACAGGGTCATATCGGCGATAAAATCCTTTAATCTACCTATATTAGTCTCAGGCTGCATAGCTGTTTGCACCATAATGGGAAAGTTAGATTGCTCAGTGAGTAGTGTTAATCTATGTTGCAAAAATAAGTGATAACTATTGATGATTGTATTGGTTTCTCTTTTGATCAGCTGTGCTTGCTGCTTTGTTTCTGTATCTACAATATGATTAATAACTAAAGCGGTGGAAAACGCCGCAAGCGCAAAGCTGCTTAAAAAAACAAAACGGGCTAGTGCGAATGAGAAAGTAGTTTTTTTCATAATGTTATTAAGTGTTGCCATATAATAGGTATTATTCTTTTAATAATACGATGTTATTGTTGTCGTTATAATATGCCATTACATAATCGGTAATAGAAAGAGCTTCATGAGCGTTAGGATTATTTACTGAGTAACGAGAAAAAGGTTTTTTATAGTTTTTAATTAAACCTACAACGGGGTTTTGTAAATTTTCTAGTGCTACTTTTATCGCTTGATTATCGAGCACTCTATTACCATTCAAACCTGCTTGCTTAATTGCTGCAATTAATATTTTGGTTAAGTCGTACGCATGGACAAAACCGGTTTGTGCTTTGATATCTGAGGGGGTTTTTATCATTGAATATCGAGAAGAGGCTTGTTTGAAAACTTGTTGTGCTAACATTGTTGTCGGCTGAGTCAAAAATGAAAAACGTGTTTGAATAAATTTCAAATCTATATTTTTTCTTTGTTTAGCGGAAATTATTTCAGCAAAATTTCCTCCTGTTATTCCCCAATGACTTCTAATAGGTAATTGTTTATCGTTTTCCAATTCAGTCATTGCGTTTAAGAATACTTTTCCTTCATTGGCATTACCAACAAAAAAAATCACATCGGCATTGGCTAGTTTTGCTTCTCGTAACAGTAGTTTTGCATGATTAAGGCCTAAGCCCCAATTAAACCATTTTACACCGCTTGGCTTAATGTTTTTTTGTTGTAGCGCATGAGTCATAGTGCGTTCATTCGAACGCCCCCAACCGGTATCTTCTAATAAAAGTAAAGGTCTTTTAAATCCTTCCTTCAAAGCCTGCTTAGTAATAAAAGTACCTGCGTTGCTGTCATCAATTGATAATCTAAATATCCAATTTTCATCTTCTCCACTGCGGGTAATTGGGCCAGCGGCAGCCCAAGGGTCAAGCATTAATATATTGTTGTGATTAATAAACTTTTTATTAGCAAGTAATGGCGGCGAATGTAAGCCTGAAAAAACGACTAAGCCTTGCTGATCTGCAATAAAGGCTTCTAAATTACGCTTGCTTCGTAAAGAATTTCCATGATGATTTTTAGTAACCAACTCAAAATCAAAATTATCTATTTGAAAGTTTTCTTCAGCTAGTGCTACCTCAATACCTTGTTTTATTGAGTTACTAGAGGCTTGCGTACTGGAAAAATCAGCGTCGAGGTAAATTTTATATCGTTGCTGGGCAGCAATAGGCCAAGAAAAAATAAAGAGTGCAACTATACAAAAGACAAGTTTACTTTTATTGAAAAGGTTTAATAATATCATTTGTGTGAAAATCCATAATTAATAATAAGTTTATACTCGTTCTAATTGATATGACGAGTGCCTTCACTTTCATCGCTCTGCACTTTAATTTTTCCATTATCTTGTTTTAAAGCGGCAGATGCATTTTCTAGGGGCCATTCGAGTTTTGCATGATACGGTCAAAACTAAAAAAGTTAGTTAGGTAATCAGCTAAGCGTGAAAGGTTGCTATAAGAGTAGCCAAAAGGGTTATTGATTTTATGGGCGATACCCGCAGTAATTTGGCCTAAAGACGCCATTATTTCTGAGTCGTCATACTGCATGCCATTAGTGTAAATCCCTTGAGAACAGGAGGGCGCTTTTTCTAATAACTCATTCCATACGGCCAGTCCCTTTTTTTCGTTAACCATTTCTGAAAACGCGGTGTGTATAGAGCCTTGCATATAATTCTCCTTAATTTGAATTAATTATGAACATTGTTCAATGACAATTACAAATTGTTGTTTTTGATTCCTTTCGTATTCAATAAGTTTGTTAATGGAGTGTTCGGTAAATTCATGACCTTCAGCTAAAATCAGTAAATGATTAGTAGAAAATAAACTATGCTTTAAGATCATTTCTGGCAAAACTTGAAGTGTACTTAGGCCTTTTTCATTAATATTATCATCAATTAACTCGGGTTTGGCTATTAATATATCTAGAATATCCTCTGCATATTTACTACCTCTCGCTTTATTCAATTCGATAATGATTTGTTTATATTCCATTGTATTGACTTCAATTTTACCATAGGAAAACCGCCAATAATCTCTTGCGATGTTAATTATCTTACAGGCTAATAATGTTTTACCATTTGCTGTTTCAGCAATAACGTCTAGAGAGGAAAACTGGTGAGTTAAAATCGCTTTTACGCCATTTAAACGTTGTGCGGGAGAGAGAATTTGTTGAGCAACTAACCCTTGGGTCATAAATTGTTTTTTTTGTTCAAAATTAAGTGAATTATAAGGAGTGTTAGCAAGCACGGGGTCCATACCTAATAAACCAATTTCATTAAGAAAACCAGCTAAGTGAACATCGTGCAATGCTTCTTTATCTAGGCCAAGCTGTTCTCCTAATCGCCTAGCAAGTTGTCCAACACTTTTTGCAAAACCACCACTTAGGTTAGGGTTTATGGCAATAAAGTTAAACAACATTTTTTCACAGGATTTATTGTTTCGATCGTTTCTTAACAATGAAGCTCGAATTTGTTTTGTACGTAAATTAACTTTGTCTTCTAAATCATTGTTTAAGCTTTTAAGTAACTTATTCTGATTTTCAATTTTACGCTTTAAGATATGATTTTCTTTTTTTAATCGACTCCGTTCAAAGCCTTCTTCGACGGCATTAATAAGTCCGTCATTGTCCCAAGGTTTGTTGATGAACCTATGGATTTTTCCTAAATTTATTGCGGCCACTGTTGACTCGAAATCAGCGTAGCCACTTAGTACTATTCGGTAGGTGTCAGGATGTGACTTAGCCACTTTCTCTAATAAAGTAGCTCCGTCCATTTCAGGCATTCTCATATCAGAAACAATGACGTCGATTGGTGTGTTTTCTATTATTTTTAATGCGTTCAAGGCACTGTCGGCAATCATTATCTTATAAGGTTTACGATGAAATAATCGTTGTAAAGTCCGTAAAACATTACTTTCATCGTCAACACATAGAAGGGTCATGTCTGAGTATAAACAATTGCCGTTACTGTTCTCTGACATAGTTATTCCTTGTAAATTATGTTGCTAAATTTCAATAAGTTTTTCTATTGCATGGTGTTAACGACTATACTTTCATTATGCACTGTGTTTTATCTACATAAAGGAGATAAAGTCAGACTATAGTTATAACTGTTATTTAGATAAAAATCATTGATATTATTAAAAAATATATTATTTGATTAAAGATAGCTATATTTGTAATCGTTGACGTTATACATTAAGTATTAACTGATGGATAATTGAAAACAGCGAATAAACATTCCGTTTGTCAATTACCAAAATCAAAGTACTCTATTTGTAGTAGTAATAGTTTAAGGAAAACATGGATAGTATGAATAAATCTAGAATTTTATTTGTCGACGATGAACCCGCTATTTTGCGAACTCTTGAACGTGTTGCCAGCAAAATAGATGCCGTTATTTTAACAGCCGCAAGTGGTAAAGATGCGCTTGACATCATTAATAAATGTTCTGTTGATGTAATAGTTTCGGATCTAAAAATGCCCAATATGGATGGTAATCAATTGCTGGAGCAGGTTGCTAAAATTTCACCAGAAACTGTCCGTATAGTCTTAACTGGCTGTGACAATATGGACATGGTGCTTAATTCAATAAACGATGGCCATATATGGGGATACCTTCATAAACCCTGGGATAACTACGAACTTATCGTCAAGTTAAAACAAGCATTACAATTACAGCAGGTTTTAGCAGAACGAACCTTGATGAAAAGAACAATTGATCAATATCAGAAATATCATAAAGTAAGTTTCGAAGGTTTTATTGGCGATTCAATGCCAATGCAATTTGTTTACTCATGCATTGAACAGAGCGCACCTAGTAATGCTTCTGTTTTTATCACAGGCCCTAGTGGCTCAGGCAAAGAAGTTGCTGCACAAGCTATTCATCGATTAAGTAAAAGGAAAAACGGTCCTTTTATTGCCCTTAATTGTGCAGCGATCCCGTCAGAGTTAATGGAGTCAGAGATTTTTGGCCATATTAAAGGCGCATTCTCAGGTGCTGTTTCTAATCGTGATGGTGCAGCTTCATTAGCCAACGGAGGTAGTTTATTTCTTGATGAAATTGGCGAAATGGATATTAGTTTACAAGCTAAGCTATTACGGTTTATTCAAACGGGCTGTTTTCAAAAAGTTGGTAGTGGTAAAGAAGAAAAAGTTGATATTCGTTTTATTAGTGCGACTAATAGAGAACCACAAATTGCTATCGCTGATAATAAATTACGGGAAGATCTCTATTATCGCTTAAATGTCATTTCAATTGCCTTACCGCCTTTAAATGAACGCGATAATGATATTGTTCAGTTGGCTGAATATTTTCTGAGTTATTTTAGTGAAATTGAAGATAAGGTTTTTGCCGGGTTTTCATCGGGGGCGCAAGAGCTAATAAAAACCTATCCATGGCCCGGAAATGTTCGTCAATTACAAAATATTATTCACAGCTCAACGGTAATGTCTGAAGGCCCTCTTGTTTCAGAGCAAGTTATTATTCAACAGCTCGGTCAACAATATAAACAAATTAATTCCATGGTGTATTTTCAAAAAGAAGCCATTAAACTTGGAGCCATTGAGAAAAAAGACATTTCGCAATTTCAGCATACAGCTACATCCCCTTCAGCAATTATGACACTGGCGGAAGTGGAAAAACAAGCGATTGAGCAAGCCATAGATTTGTGTCAGGACAATATCGTCAAAGCAGCGAGCGAATTAGGAGTCAGCCCTTCAACGCTCTATCGTAAAATTCAACAATGGCAAACATCGCCAATAGAATAGTACCATTTCTAATTTGCAAATAGCCCCTGTAATTGTTTTCATACTGCAAATAATTATGGGGAGACTATTTGCCAATATTAAATAAACACCCATTAATCAGTTGGTTAAGAAATACTGCATCTTGGAATGAATCTTGAAGTTATCTTGTTAATTATTTAATAACGATAATTTAGGAATATTCTAATGCAGTTGATTCAATCTCTTAGAATGCAATTAAATTCAGTGATTGAGCTCTTATCAAACACCGTTTGGTTACTTAGCGCTGAGTTTGTTGCAAAAATTTCCCGAATTTTTACTATTGTTGTACTTGCCGCTCAATTGTCACCCATATCCTACGGTACAGCTATGTTAGCGTTAGCTTTTCATGACGCATTTGGATTGCTACTGCGTGCTGGTGTTGGCAGTCAACTCATCAATTGTAAAGCAGAACAATTAGAAAGCTTTGCTAAAAATGGCATCATAATCCAGTGGGCTATTTGCTTAACAATAGTAATAGTGCAATGGAGCTCAGCAGACTATCTTTCATCTTTATATGATAACGATAACATTGCTACTTTACTTAAAATAATGGCCATGATTTACCTTTTATATCCATGGGTAAGCATAAAAATTTTTATATTACAGCGTGAAAATCAAATGCGTTGGTTTAGTCTTCGAAATGGTCTGTGTGTGACCATTGAAAATTGTACTATCGCGATTACTGCTTTATTAGGAGCTGATATATTTGCAGTTGCCCTAGGGAAAATAGCTTTTTCAATCTTTTGGTTATTGTTATTTCTTTACTCGCCAGTTAAATCTTATGGCGTTGATTGTAAACTTTCTATCATAAAACAAATGCTGCAAACATCAGGAAAGCTTTTTAACATTGAATTTTTGCGCGGTATTCGCAATCACGCGGATATTTTTATTGCTGGTAAATTATTATCACCGGAACTTTTGGGTTTTTACAGCTTTGCAAAGAATGCAGGTGTTGGGTTAAGTCAGTCGATTAGCCTAGTATACATTGGTGCTTTATATCCATATTTATGCAAACTAGAACGTAAAGGACAATTGTTAGTACAACAAAAAACCGTATGTCTTATATCTTTACTGATTAGCTTTCTGTTTGTTATTCAAGCGCTTTTAGCGCCTATTTATGTACCTATACTCTTTGAAGACAGGTGGTCTTTTGCCATTCCTATCATCACCATATTATGTTTAGCCGCAGTACCCAATTTGATTATAGATATAGTGTGTTGTTTCCAACGGGTAACAGAGCACTACCATCGTGAAACTATTACTCGATTAGTTTGCCTTTTTATCAGCCTTGTAACTCTGTTTATGTTCACCCCTGATGAACCTATGGAATTTGCCATCGTGATCTTTTGTAGTAGCTTACTTTGTTTAATTCCTATTTATTTTATTACTGCTATAAGACCTTTAAATAGCGATTTACGTACTATATTTGCTAGGAGAAAATCACATGAAAACTAATTTAATCCCAGTTGTTTCGGTTGTTATTCCAATGTATAACGTTGAAAAATATATAGAGCAAAGTATTAACAGCGTGCTTAAACAAAGTTATCGTCATTTTGAACTTATTCTCGTTGATGATGGTTGTGTTGATAATACTTTAAATATAGTCAACAGATTTTCAGATCAACGTATACGGGTTATCCGTCAAGTTAATAGGGGATTATCGGGTGCTAGAAATACCGGCATAGATGCCGCTAGAGGAATATACATTGCTTTACTTGATGCAGATGATTATTGGGCGACAAATAAATTAGTCCAGCATATCAGGCACTTAAGTGCTAACCCTAAGGTTGGTGTGAGCTATTCGCCATCTTTATTCATTAATGAAGAAGGTGAACTTTTAGGGGTTGGTCAATTTCCCAAATTAAATAATATCACTAAACAACATGTTTTTTGCCGTAACCCCGTTGGTAATGGATCTTCAGCCGTTATTAGAAGAGCACTATTGTCTGAAGTTGGATATTTTGGCGTTAAAAAAGATAAGTATAGAAAAATGTATTTTAATGAAAGCTTAAGGCAATCAGAAGATATTGAGTTTTGGACTCGTATAGCACTAACCACACAATGGCAGTTTTCCGGGATACCAGCGCCATTAACTTATTATCGTGTTAACGACTCAGGTTTATCTGCTGATCTAGATAAGCAGTTCGCAAGTTGGCAACACGCTGTAACGCTAAATAAAGATATAGACCCAAATTTCTTTAAGCAATTTTACAGTTTAGCAAAAGCATACCAACTCAGATATTTGGCCAGAAGAGCTATACAATCAAAAAATAAACTCACTGCATTTAAACTCGTTCATCAAGCCCTTTATTGTAATTATAGAATAATTTTACAGGAGCCTAGTCGCACAATATTGACTTTGTGTTGTGCTTGGTTGAAATTTTTACCAAGCAAGTTTTATAGTCGTATAGAAAAATTTGCTATGTTGAACTTTGGTAATCGTTCGATTAAGCAGTAATTAATCAACGCTTTCAAAGAACAGTTAATTCTGTAATTAACTGTTCTTATCGTTAGCCTAAGGCATTGTTAAAACCACTAAATACCCTTCTTTTCAACCCTAATGATTTTACTCAAATGTCACACTCAATTAATGTTAAATTTATGTATTAGATCAAACTGTTTAACTATTTCTTTGATATCTCTAGCTTGTTAGTTTTACTGAATTTAACGCAGAAATTAGTAAAATCAGCTGCTAGAGAAACATTTATTAAGCAGAGTTTAGGTTAACTAATTAAAGGAGAATATTATAAGTTCAACGTTTTATATGCCATCTTTAAATGTTATGTGCACGCCATGGCGCATCAATTAGGTGGTTTTTACGACTTAACTTATGGCGTTTGTAATGCGGTATTCCTGTGGGGGTAGCATCGTTAGGTGTTAAAGCGGATGATATTTTATTATTAGCTGACAATGCTTTAAAAGATGTATGCTGTTTAACCAACCCTAAATAAGCAAGTCACGAAGAAATTTGTCATATCTTTCGCGCTGACATGTAAATTAAATGGACCGAACACCAATGTCATTGTTGTTCGGTTACTTCAACTTTGGTAGATATACAGCAGTTTAGATTACAGCACTTTATAATCAAAATGATAAATGACGCCAATTGATAATGCTGAGGGATCATCACCTAATACTGGCACGATTTTGTCGCCATGTCCTTTGCCATTAACACTAAAGTTTACATTTCTGTCATTTTCCATAAATGCATAAGCAATGTAAATAACGGTATGCTGTGCAAGCTTATAATCATATCCAATAGCAAATTGAGTCGCATCTGATTGTTCTAAGTCACTGGTACTGTTTGCCACTTGCAGCTTTAATTTACCTTTTTTACCCATTGTTAGGCTAGCGCCTAGACTAACACTAGTACGATCATTATTTCTTATTCCGTTAACTTGGTTTTCTTGTTGAAAACCACCACCTAGGCTATAAGCATCATCATAATAACCTATGGTCAATGCGTAGCCAGTTTGTTCATTGTTAGATAGGCCTGTTTTACCTATATTGGTATAAGCTAAGCCTAATTTTAATTTGTCGTTAGTGTAATTCCCTTTAACAAGATAGTAATCAGTATCGTTTACGCCTTCTTCAGGTACATAAGAAGCGGTTATGCTCATGCCTGAATAAATAGGGGAGTTATAATGAATAACGTTATCAGAGCGGCCGGGTATACCTGAGGCTTCCCATAAATTTCCTAAATCGCCCACTTGATCGGCAAAAAGATTATAGTCATTTACCCATTGATCTAAAAAGGGCATATGTCCGATTAAGGCTTTACCAAATTCTCCTTGAAAGCCAATGTATGATGGCCGAGTTTTGGTGAATAGTTGCCCCGATGATTCTGCGCCACCGTTACCGTCATTACCGCCTTGCCCAGTCAAGTCAATGCCTGATTCATACTGAAAGATAACCTTTACGTTATCGTCTAGGGTAAATTCTCCATTAAAACCTAAACGAGAAGAATTACTGGTAACATAAACACTCGACGTTAAGCCATCATCAATATTATCAGCTGATAAATGTCCTAAACCATATATGTTGATTTCATTTGCTTGCAGGTAAGGGCAGCATAAAATACAAATGCCTGATGTAATTACATTTATTTTTTTCATTGTGTTAACTCACATATAAAATTTTCAATTGAAAGTAACTATGCCTGTAACTTAAATCGCGTTAACATTTCTTGTAATTGTACTGCTTGTTGAGACAACTGTTCTGCTGCTGCGGCACTCCCTTGAGCAGCATCATTGTTTTGTTGCGTAACGCTATCAATCTCT
>Ga0209292_1000393_pt1 | contig 58624 bp, 49 predicted proteins | sample GOMGulsemesocosm_2_FD_184634 | JGI IMG/M metagenome (GOLD analysis project Ga0209292, IMG submission 184634) | Methane-oxidizing microbial communities from mesocosms in the Gulf of Mexico - GOM9C Gulf of Mexico (SPAdes) (version 2) | ecosystem: Environmental > Aquatic > Marine > Cold seeps... | reverse complement strand
TGAGTATAGAATAGTATGAGAAAAGGGAAAAGCTGTTTTACTACTATTGATAAATAGTAAGTTAATTGTTAGATTGTTGGAAAAGCAGGAGTTGTCATTTGATATTTTTCGTGCAAAAACAAAGGCAGTTTTTGCAAAGGAGTTTCCAAAGAGAGCAACGGTCTGGAAGCGATGTAAAAACGGGCAGTAGTTTTTCAGAATAAAAATCTGAAGACTAGATTTTTTTGTTTCGTTTTTCATCAATGGAAAAATGAAAAGGAAGGAAAAGAGTGTTAGTTATTAGTTGTGAGTTTTTGATTGTTGGAGAAGCAAGTATTGTTCTTAAGAATGTTTATATAAAAAAAAAGAGCCTAACTTTATGTTTAGCTCTTTTTAGCGTATTCTTTTAGATGGATAACAAACCTTAGTTAGACGAAATAATCTTCTTCATTAGATTAGTATTTGGAAAATCTATAGGAAATATCATTCCGTTTTCTGACCAGCCTTTATTTGTAATATAATTATTTTGTATTTGAGAATTCCTTAGAACACCATTCGTGAACAACGGATAGTATTTAATATCAGAACTAGAAGCAGTTAAGAAATTAATATTGAGTTTATTGTTGGCATTGGTTGGATCCTTTTTAAGAAAATCAGAAATATGACTTGTTTTTTGTGCATAATTCCAACCATTCGGAGTTTTTTGAGTTCTTTCTGTAATGCCCGGAATTGTCACGGTATGACAATGGTTATTTAGTGGCCATGGTAGGCACACTTTATGATGTCTTGCCGGGATACCAGGAATAATTACCTTTTCATAATAGTGCATGTGTAGCTCGTAACTGTCTTGTATGTTAAAGAGATTCCAAGGATATCCACAATTAGAGGTCACTCTATTTAGCAGTACAATTTTTCCTCTTAGATCACTCATTTCAACATCTTCAATATTTTTTTTATGATCATAAGAGCGTTCTAATGTTGCAAACTCTTCCATGTCTGCAGCATCAATTGGATATTTGGATTCTTCTGATTTGATAGACATAAATACCATTTCTGTTGGGTTTTTATCAAGAAATTGATTGATTGGAGATAAAACGGTATGTGCAAAATCTCCTCCTACTGGTGCAGGTCCATGCATTAATATATACACCGCAGAATTTTTTATACTAAACGGCTTGGCTATATCTTTACTTACTATTTTAGAAAGGCGAATATCTAAAAAACGGATGCCTTGATTTAGTTGCTGCTCTATAGACCAATCTTGCGTCTTGGTATAAGGAACTGCTGAGTTAAAGGTTCCACTGTCGTGTGTGCCTGGTATGTTTACATTAATTATTTTTTTTGAATCTGGAATGGTAGACATCCAATTGCTTGTATTTGCCATAACTTATAATTTAAAAGGTTTAAAAAAAGTACTTCATTGATAATCCAATATTACGAGGTAGCTTCATCAATATATAGTTCATAATCTTCACCATCGCAATCTGGGTCTATACAAAACGAAATAGCGTTTACTTGGAAATCTTCCCAATCACTAGGGTCTATCGGCCAACCACCAATTTGGTTCATGTCTGCATCAAAGACCATAAATAAAGCGTAGTTATAACCAGAATCAACAGGACCTGCAGCAACACCTCCAAATACAGAAACACCATCTGAAAACTTCGCATAGGAAGCAGCAATATATTGGCCTTCTGTAACTCCTTCTGGTAGCGTAGATGGGTTTTGCATAATGTCTGTCCATAAATTTTTCCCATCTTTTGGGATGGTCATTGTAGCTGTAAATTGTGATGTGCTCATAGTTTTAAGTTTAATGATAGAAATTGTGTACACAAACTTAATGGTTGTAAGTTGTAGATTTACAGGTATTTATACGTGAATTTTTAGCGAAATAAAAAAGGAAAGACTCGAAAGGTTGGTGCTTTTCGTCATTTCGAGTGCAACCAAGTAATCTCATTACTTTTAGATACTGTTAGGCTGATTACTTTACTGTGTTCACAATGACGGTTTGCTTTTGTTTAAAGATTTCATACCTAGAATTAGTAGTATTACAATCAAACTAATAAAAAAAAGGCTTGTTGATATGCTTTTTACTACAGAAAAGAAACTTGTTGTTTTTATTGCTGTCTCGGTCAAGAGAGGGTAATTTTGTAATAGGATGATAATTCCGACATTTTCTACATAATCTGCTATTCCTGCAAGTACTGGTAACAGACATAGAAAAATAGATGAGGTATTTAGCTTGTTTAATTTTTTTAGAAAATATGCCAAGAGCAAAGAATACGTCAGTCCAAAAAGTAACGGATACACCATGTCTACAGGTAGTTGGGTTGTTAGATATGTTTCACGTCCAGTTTCTCCCAACGCCTTGAATAATTTGTTGACATAGCTTACGTCATATCCCATTGGCATCATGTCTAATAATTGGATTCCATTAGCGAAACTCATTGTATTGGGAATTGTAACCGTTAACATAAATACATATACTGCATTGGTCAATATAAAAAGGACTAAAACTATTTTGCCTGAGCTGTTGGCATTTATGAATTTACTGAATTGTTTCATTATTTTTAAATATCTGTTATCGTGTATGTTTTTAATAATCAGCAAACTAAACAGGAACCACTTTTGTCTTCTTTTTCCCAAACCGTTTACGAATAATTAATTGCGCAACAAACAAATTCGAAATCCAAGAAATCCAAGCATCAATAGGATATGCTTCTAAGAATTCTAATTGAAAAGCAATAATTAAAAAGGGCATCCACAATCTAAAAGTAACTCCTGTAAATGTCACGGCATAACTACGAATCATCCAACGTTCGTGTTGTTGTATGTTTTTATTTCTAATGGCTTTGTATGCAATATAAGTGCAGATAAACCAAGCAATAGACATGCCTGCAAAACCTGTTTTGGCAATCCATCCTCCAGTTGCATAGTAAGCAGCAATTAAACCACTAACACTACTTAATAAAACAGCAATGATATATACTTTTCCAACCAACCGATGGATGTGTAATTTTTTTACTCTTAATTTTTTAAGGAATAAAGACCAACCAATCAATAGCGAGAATCCACCCAAAGAAATATGAGTGTAAAATGCAACACTCCAAAAGGTGTTTGCTAATAATTTTGGAGTTTTATGGCTCAATAAACCTTCATTATGGTTTACGTCTAAAAATGTTAATGGGTACAAGCCAATGGCAATTGCAAGGAGAACAATCAGCACCCAAAATGAGGTATTGGTAAATTTTTTAAAAGGTGATATTGTTGGTTTTCTGGTTGCAATAGACATGTGCTTCTTGTTTATAATTATGAAGCAAACATAGCAAGACAAAAGGGTTTGAGCGTGTCAACTTGTAAGATGGCACCTATTTTTGAACAGAAATAGCGTATTGAGAAGGTGTAAGACCCGCATGTTTTTTAAACGAACGATTGAAAGAAGATTTTGAGTTAAAGCCGCAATCATATGCCAATGCTAGTAAGGTGTATTGTTGGTTTGTAGGAATGGCAATCAATCGTTTAAATTCTGCTACGCGAAAGGCATTGATAAAGTCGAAAAAGTTTTTACCTTCCTTTTCGTTGATAATTTGCGATAAATAATTGGGCGAGATGTCTAATTTTTGTGCCAAGTCATTTAAAGAAAGTGTAGTTTCTGTATAATAACTTTCTTTGGTGAGTTTCTCAATTAAATTTTTATAAAGGTCTTCTGCAGTTTCAGATGAGAGTCCAGAAGAAGCATATTTTTCTTTTTTCTCTTGGGATGGAGGCTGTTTTAACGATTTTACATTGCTAAAAATATCACGCTGTTGCACACCAAAAAAACCAATGAGAATTACAAAAATAGCAACGCCTCTAAAAATATAGAATCCGTTGTTAAAGAAAATAACAATCACCCAAATAGCGCCAATTCCGAAAATTAATAATTTTAACCATCTTAAATTGATGTCTTCAATATCAGAAAACTGATTGCGAATGTTCTTTTTATGTTTCCACAGTAAAAAACTAGACCAGCCCACATAAACAACACCAGATGCAAAAATAAGAACGAGATTGATGAGTCCAAAGAGTTCGCTATAGCCTTTTCCTTTGTTTTCTAAAATGGTTGCTTTCTCTTCTGCCGACAATAAAAAGAAGGGCAATAAAAAGAGATAGGAGAGAAGTGCAGGGAGTAGATGCAATAATATGGTTGTTTTTTTCTTTGGAAACTGATTGGTAACCGAAGCCACATAAAAGTATAAAAACACTGCTTGTAGTAAAGGCATTGGCAAATGCATGCCAATTAAAGAAGGTGGGATTTCTCCGAAATAATTAGCATAAAACAACGATAAATGTGCAGCCATTAACAGCATCCATAATAGCAGAATAATATCTGAGTTGGATTTCTGTTTCTTATTAAAAAGCAATGCCGAAATAAATAAGGCAATACTCGCACCTGCTATGTAAATCATAAGATTACCTTGTTTTAATCGCTATACTTTTTTACTAGTTATATAATAGTTTTCATCGACAATTAAAAAAGGTTTAGTCTTCGTGAAATTGTTTGGGTTTACTCCAGTAATTGTTTTCCAATTAGTTGTAGGTTTTAATAATTGATGTTTTTCTCCAATCATTACTTTTAGTGGCATATTAAAGCCAGTAACGACATTATTCCAACGATATTTAACCTTGCCATTTTCTACTTTATATTCAAAAACAGGAATGCGAACATCTCTTAAATACTGATCAAAAATGGTTGATAAATTAATACCAGCAGTTTTAGACATATATGCTTCAATTTCTTGTGTAGTAACTGTTTTATGGTAAAATGTTTTATTCAATCCACGTAATACTTGTCTCCAAGTTTCATCATTATCAATTACAGTTCTAATGGTGTGTAACATGTTTCCACCTTTGTTATACATATCTCCAGAGCCAGAATTGTTTACGTCATATTCTCCAATAATTGGTCTGTCATTTCTAATGCCTCTACGGTTCCCGATTACATATTCTGAAGCCGCTTTTTTTCCGTAATAATAATCAATAAACAAACTTTCAGAATAGTTGGTAAAACTTTCGTGCACCCACATGTCTGCCATGTCCTTATAGGTGATGTTATTGGCAAACCATTCGTGACCTGCTTCATGGATAATAATAAAATCGAACTTTAATCCCCATCCAGTTCCTGAATTGTCTCTTCCTAAATAGCCTTTTTTGTATTGATTTCCGTAGGTAACAGAACTTTGGTGTTCCATACCTAAATAAGGAACTTCTACCAATTTAAAACTGTCTTCATAAAAAGGGTATTTCCCAAACCAATGCTCAAAAGCTTTCATCATTTTTGGAGCATCTTTAAAATGTACTTTCGCTTTTTCTAAATTGTCTCTTAAGACATAGTAATCCATATCTAAAACACCATCTTCTCCATTAAATTTTTCTGAAAAATGAACATAATCTCCAATGTTTACGTTTATTCCGTAATTATTAATTGGGTTTTTTACTGTCCAATGATAGGTTGTTGTATTGTTATTATGTTTTTCAATTTTCTTTAGTCTTCCATTAGAAACATTCATCAAGTTTGAAGGCACACGAACGCTTATATCCATGCTCTCCACTTCATCATACATATGGTCTTTGTTTGGCCACCAAACACTAGCTCCTAATCCTTGACAAGAAGTGGCAATAAAATGCTTTCCGTTTTTATCTTTTTTCCAAGAAAAACCACCATCCCAAGGAGCACGTTTTGCTTCTTGTGGTTTTCCTTCATAAAACACGGTTATAGAATTTGTATCACCTACTTTTTGATCTCTTAGCAAATGAATAAAATGAGCATTTCCTTCAGAAACCACTTTTAATTGTCGGTCCATTTGTTCTACTCTGGTAATCTTAAGAGGTGCTTGTAAATCTATCTGTAATACTTTATGCGATTTTAAAACCGTATACTTTACCGTATTTTTTCCTTTGATGGTTTTTGTCTCTGGAAAAACCTCAATATCTAAATGATAATATTTTAAATCCCACCATGCACGTTCTGGAGTTATAGAACCGCGTAAGGTATCTTGGCGAGTAAAATTGTTTTTTTGAGCGTTTACAGAGATTGCAATAAAAAGAAATGCAATACAGATTAAAAATTTGTTCTTCATGATAGATGTAATAGTTGGCGAAAGTTATGGTTTTTGAATGCTATCTTCAAGCGCTTTGTCTAAAATCTTATAAGAAAATGTAAAACCAGATTTTTCTATTTTGTTAGATAATACTCTACTTCCTGTAGTTAAAAGGATAGCCATTTCTCCAAAAATAATTTTTAAGAAAAAAGTAGGAACTCCAATTGGAATGAATATTTTGTTTGTTTTTTTAGCAAGTATTTTTGCAAAACTAAAACTAGTTTTTGTTTCTGGAGCAACAGCATTGTAAATACCCGTAAACGTGATATCTTCAATGGCTTTGAGATACATATTTGTCAAATCTTCAATATGAATCCAAGGAATATAATGTTTGCCAGTAGCAATTGGGGTAATCGCAATTGGCGTATTCATTTTTGACAATGCACCTCCATTTTTAGACAGTACAATTCCGATTCTGAGTATTGTGGTTGGTATATTTATGGTTTTAAATTTTAAAGAAGAGTTTTCCCATTGTTGGCAGACACTTCCTAAGAAATCGCTAGCAGATTCGTCTGATTCTTTAAAAATACGTTCTGAAGTAATGGCTCCATAATAGCCAACAGCAGAGGCTGCAATAAAGCCTTTAAGTGGTGTTTTTAATTTTTTGATAGTATTGAAAAGTAGCTCTGTAGTTTTTGTTCTGCTGTCAGTAATTTCTTGTTTTCGTTTTGTTGTCCAGCGTTTATCTGCAATTCCGGCACCAGCTAAATGAATGATATACTCAATATTTATAAATGCATTTTCGTCTATTTCGTTGTTGGTGCTATTCCAGTAAAATTCATTTTTTTTTGTAGGGTTTCTAGTTAAAACTCGAACAACATAGTTTTTGTTGACTAATTTCTTTTGAAGATATTGTCCAACCAAACCTGTTCCGCCTGTTATCAATATAGTTACCAATCTCCTCTAGATTTTATGTTTTGCTCGCAAAGTTTCATGATTTCTAAAATACGCTTTTCTCGTGTGGCTTCTCTTTTGGCTTGGTTAACCCAATACAAATATCCTTTTTTATAAGATTTAGCAAAGCCTTGATAGTTTTTAAAAGCAATTTGATTTTCATTAAATGCTTCTTGTAGTTCTTTAGGAATTACTAAGTTTTCTACATCATCTAAAGCAGTCCATGAACCATTTTTTTTACCAATGTTAATTTTGTCTATTCCAGATTGATGCATTAAATTATCGGTTACCAATTCTTTAATGTATCTTTTGTTTAGAGCACTCCACACACTTTTTTCTTTTCTTGGAGTGAAGGTTTGTTTTCTTTTTCCGTCACCTAAACTCTTTACGGTAGAGTCTATCCAACCAAAACACAAAGCAACTTTTACGGCTTCTTCCCAGCGCATACTTTCTTCTTTGTTTTCTACTTTATAGAACACTAAATACACACCTTTATGTTCTGAATGGTTTTCTTGAAGCCAAGTGCGCCACTCTGAATGTTTTTTAAAATATAATAAAGGTTTTTCTACCATTTTCTAACAATTTTAGAAGGGAACACCACTACACTTTCATGACCATCTTTTCCAACAGCGGCAACTCCAAAAAAGAAATTATCAATCACAATTCCTTTTAATAAAAAACGTGAAACATCGCCAACATATCGACTGTTATCCCAAGTAGGAGAGGTTGTGTCTCTCCAATAAATTTTATAACCTACAGCTCCATCAACTTTATCCCATTGCAATTTAGCGGATGCCTCTACGATTCCACCAATTCCAACATTTTTTGGTGATGGTGGAGCAGAAGCCAATCCAGCCATGGTAATTGCATTAACTGCAGTTAGTTTTTTAGCATATGCAAAGTTTACGTGCTCAAAAGTATCTCCATATTTAATACCGTTTTCTGTTCTAAGATCTTGATGTTGCTGTGTGTAGTTTTCATGAGCTTCCATAATTCTAATTCCAGCAAACCCTATATCATTAAAAGGTCTATGATGTCCACCACGACCAAAACGATCTAATCGATAAATCATCATCGGATTCATTTCTGGCATATAGGTTTTTGTCATTTTATGTGTATAACGTGCTAATTGACGAGATATCCCATCTACTTCTCCACCGTAAAAACGACGTGCTCTTCGCTGTCTTTCAGTTTCATTTGCAGGCACGGGTTCTGAGAAAATTCTAAATGCTCTATTATCAATAACACCATCAACACCCGTAATATTTCCAATCATATCATTGTTTAAAACACCAATAATATCCCAATCATTGTCTTTTGCATATTTGGCCAATCCAGCTCCGCCAAAAAGACCTTGTTCTTCCCCAGACAATCCTACATAAATAATACTGTTTTCAAATTTGTATTTAGATAAGACTCTTGCTGCTTCAATGGTTCCTGCCATTCCAGAAGCATTGTCATTAGCCCCAGGAGCGTCAATTGTAAAATTCATTGTATTGCTTGAGCGAGAATCAATATCTCCACTCATAATAATATATCTATTTGGATATTTTGTTCCTTTCTGAATAGCAACTACATTTACAATCCAAGCATCGTGTGGTACACGTCGATTTCCTTTTTTAGTAACCAAGTCTTTTTGGTAAAAAGTAGTGATGCAGTTATTGCAATCTTTAGAGATATCATCAAATTCTGATTTTATCCAGCGGCGAGCTGCTCCAATTCCACGGGTAGTAGAAATGGTGTCACTAAAGGTATTTCTAGTTCCAAAATCGACTAATGTTTTAATGTTTTTTTTGATTCTATTTGCAGATACAGCATCAATAATATCATAGATTTTTTGACCTGTTTGAGAAAAGGAGAAAGTAATTACAAGAAGTAATGTAGCTGTTAGTAGTTTTTTCATGGTGAAAATTTGAACCACTAAGGTATAAAAATAAAAAAACCACTCCTGTTTAGAAGTGGTTTTTTTTGAATTGAATTGAAAAAGAGTTTATGCTTCTTTGTCCATTTTTCTTGTCATGTTAAAGCCGATAAATAAGGCTGCACCTGCGCTCATAAAAATTAATGCTGGGTAAATTGCATCTTCATCTTCTAAGTGAGTGTATGATGTAATTATTAAAGCTAAAAGAACTCCTAGGCCAATCCCCATTGCTAATAAAGCTATGTTTAAGATGAAAATTTTAGCATACGATGATGCTCCTTTTCTTCTTTCACCTTGCATAAATATTTTAGCATCTACCCCTTTTTCTATTAATGCCAACCTCTCTTTATTTCTTGTAGAAAAGTATAAATAAAAGATTCCAAAAAATGTTCCAAATATTATTGCTATTACTGCTGCTTCTTCCATAATGTTGTTTTCTGTTTTAAAATTTAATGATTATTTTTAATGCGTTCATTCCATATGACTGCTACTTTTAAATAAAGGTTACAAAAAAAGGATTTTTTTTATTATACTTATTATAAGTGAAATAGCGTGATATTGAGAAACCTCTATTTTACTTACCTCTCCGCTACGGTCGAGATGATAGATGCGGTTGAGACGACTAACCCTGTCATTTAAAATGAAGTGTAGCGTAATTGAGAAACTTCTGCTTTACCTCTTTATATATAGATCTCTCCGCAAGAGTAGAGATGACAAATATGCTCAAAAGGACAATTATTGCATTTAATGAAAAAAACTGTAACCTTTTTTATATATTATAGGTCAAAGATAATAATGGCCAACAAAACTGACGAAAACTATATTGAGTTAACTTTAAAAGGAGATCCTAATGCTTTTGCTTTTCTAGTAGAAAAGTATAAGGACATGGTATTTACGTTGGCCGTAAAAATGGTAAAGAGTAGAGAAGAAGCAGAAGAGGTTTCTCAAGATGCTTTTATAAAAGCATATAAGTATTTACCGAAGTTTAAAGGAGATTCGAAATTCTCAACTTGGTTATATAAGATAGCCTACAATACAAGTTTAGATGCTATTAAAAAGAAATCGAATTCTTATAATAATGTGGCTATTGATGAAATTACAATCAACTATATTTCATCTGTAGAAACTATTTTAGATGGCATAGAAAGAGAAGAGCGCGCAGAAGTAATAAACGATTGTTTAGAACAGCTGCCAGAAGAAGAGAAAGCAATTTTATTGTTTTTCTATTTTAAAGAGTTAAGTTTGAAAGAAATTGTAGAAGTTACTTCTATGAGTGAAGCAAACGTAAAAGTAAAATTACACAGAGCTCGTAAGAAACTATTGAGCATTGTGAAAAATACAGTAGAACCAGAGTTAATTAATCATTATGGGAGAAAATAAGCATATTGAAGAAATTGATGCTTTTGCAAAAAAGTATATCAAAGAGATTCCAGTAGAATCTCCTTCAGTAGATTTTACGGCAAATTTAATGCATACAATTTCTCAGTTACAAACAGAGAAAACAATTGTATACAAACCATTAATTTCTAAAAAAGGATGGTTTGTTGTTGTTGCAGCAGTTATTGCAATTATAATATTGCCTTTTAAAAGTTCTGAAGAAGGATTTTTTACATTGCCAGAAATGAATTTATCATTTTTAGAAAAGCTTAATTTTTCTGGAGTTTTCGAAAGTGTTAGTGTTTCTACTCCAATATTATATTTAGCAATCTTATTTTCTGTATTGATTTTTATTCAAATATTTTATTTAAAAGGCTATTTCGAAGAACGTATAAATAGTTAATATTATTCTGAAACTAACGCGAGTTTAGTTCCTTTTTCATTGACAATAATTCGAGAAATATTTTTGTGATTTTTAGCCGAAAATGTATGAAAAACACTCCATGTTTTATCCGTTGCAGGATTAAATTTCATCAAGGTGTTATTTATTGCTAATAACAGTGTGCCATCTGGCAACCAGCAAACATCTTCTTTATTGCCAATAGAATTGATAATACTGCTTGTTTCTCCAGTTTTAGGATTTAGCATTCTAATCTCCCAATCTTCTTTTGCTTTACTAATATAGCTTACGAATCTTGTATTCGGAATTTTATGTACAGATCTACCTACTTTTTTCTGAATTGTTCTATTTCTTTTCGATTTTAGCTCGCTAAGAATTAAATCTAAATCTTTACCAACAATCACAACATTAATGGCAGTGTTCTTTTTATACCACATTGGATAGGCTACTTTTAAATCGGCAATCAATTCTGTGCTTTTTCCTGTTTTAGAATTATATTTATAAAAACGTTGTAAACCATCATTATCTAGTCTTACAGCAGAAATATCTTTAGAATTCGGAATACGTTGTGGAGAATATTCTCCACCATTTGGTGTATCATTTAAAAACTTTATTTCACCAGTATTCATATTATATTTGGCAATATCGGTTAGCTTATCTCTGGTTGATGAAAAAACAATTGATTTACTAGAGTAAAAATGAGGCTGGCTGTCATAGCCAGGATTGTTGGATATGTTTATACCACTCGTAATTGCATAATTTCCATTGTCATTAGACAGGTTATAGAGATATACTTCTGTGTTTGATTGTGAAAATGCAATAGTTGTTGTAAGTAGTAAGAAAACTAGTTTTTTCATTGAGAATAGATTTCTTCAAATATAGTAAAAAGAAAAACCTCTTAGTTCTACTAAGAGGTTTTTTAGATTGAATAGTATTTCTAGAATTATTCTATAACTATTTTAGTAATATCTCTTGTTAATTGAGTTGGAGAAATACAATCGCAATTAGTTAAGATTACTACATAAGTCCCTTTGCTTGGTATGTACACTCCCATAGATTTGTATCCGAAAATACTACCTCCATGTTCATAAGAAACCTCATTGTTTATGGTTTTAATATTCCAACCATAGCCATAATTTATTTTCTCTCCGTTGTTTAACGTATAATTAGTATAGGCTTTTTGAAGTATTTCTTTTTTCAATAGTTTGTTTGTTATTAATGCTTGTTGCCAAAGATTTAAATCATCAACAGTAGATGTTAATGAGCCGGCAGCATAAGGTAGTGTATAGCTGATAAACATTGCGTTTTGGTATCCGTTTCTGTTATGATAACCAGAAGCTCTATTTTTTATTAGTTTAGACTGGCTATTATAGGTAGAATTCTTCATGCTCAATTTGTCAAAAATATGTTGTTGAATAAATTCAGCATAAGAAAGATCAGAAATTTTTTCGATGATGTAGCCTAAAATAATATATCCCGAATTGTTGTATTTGTATTTTTCTCCTGGATTAAAATCAACAGGCTCATTTTTAAAGAAATTGATCAATTCTAAAGGAGTCATATCATTTCTTGCTACAGCAAATAATTTTTTTATTCGTGTGTAACTTTTAATTCCAGAAGTATGGTTTAATAAATGATGTACGGTTATTTTTTGTCCATGAGTTGGGTAATCTGGAATGAATTTTGTGATTTCATCTTCCAGACTAATTTTACCTTGCTCTACTAACATCAATATAGAAACTGCTGTAAATTGTTTGGTCATGGAGCCAATTTCAATTCGGTTTTCTGGTGTCATCTTTACATTTAACTCAAGATTTGCTAATCCAAAAGCTTTGCGATACGTTGGTTTTCCTTTTTCTGATATAAGTACTACTGCACCTGTAGTATTTGCTTTGAACTTTTCGTTTAAGAGTTTGTCTATTTTTGCTTCTTTAGTTTGAGAATATCCTATAGAGATAAAAGCTAATGTAATTATGAACACTATGCTTTTTGTTATTTTTTGTTTCATCTTGGTTTTTACTGTTTGTTTTCAGGTAAGACCTAGGCTGTATTGGTTAGGTTACAGAATACAGGGTGTAGTTTAAATGCAGGCTGATTTTTGTGTTCAAATAATTTTATTTGGTAAACTCAAAAATGTAAAGTATATTTGTCATAACGAAAAGTAAATTTTACATAATATAAAATATATTTGTCAATTATGAACACGAGAAAAATAATAGAGTGCGAACAAAGACGTTTTGGGAAAATTATAAATTTTAGATTGTCATCTAAATTTATGAAAGTTGGAATTACACTAGGAGCATTGTCTATTGTGATGATGCTTGTTAGAAAATTTGCTCTCGAAGGAGATACCGATTGGTTAAAGTTGTTATTGCAAAAGACATTGTTAGTCGGGTTGCTAATTATGTCTATATCAAAAGATAAAGAAGAAGATGAAATGGTTATTACATTAAGATCACAATCTTATGCTATTGCATTTGTTATTGGTGTTGTATATGCATTGGTAATGCCGTATGTTGAGTTTGGTGTAGATAGCGTTATAGGATCAAATGTTTCTGAATTTAAAAATTTAGGTGATTTTCAAGTGCTATTATTTATGTTGATGATTCAACTGATGTTTTTTCATAGTTTAAAACGTTTTAGATAATGGTAAATACAATTAAAGTAGAACGCGCTATATTAAATCTAACACAAGACGATTTAGCTAAGAAAATAGGAGTTTCTAGGCAGACTATCAACTCAATTGAAGCCAATAGATATGTGCCTTCTACAGTCTTAGCATTAAAACTATCTGACGTTTTTGGAAAACCTGTAAATGAGTTTTTTAAACTTTCTAATGAAGATTAATTTATAGTTTTTCTTGTAGAGCTTTTCTCCAATAATAGATTCCAAACACAAAAGTAACAATAGCAAACATAATTCCGTATTCGCCAAGCCAATGTTCAGAACCTTCAACATTTGTTGTTAGTTTTGGAAAGATTTTCTGAATATAGACATTGCTAGCTGCGTGAAATAGTACTGCTGGCCATACACTTTTAGATTTAAAAGTATAGTAGGTCATTATAAATGACATAGAGACAATAACTACATAAAAAGTAGTCATTTCAAGAGCAATGTTACCGCCATAATATACAATTAATGGCCAATGCCACGTTGCCCAAACAATTCCGCTAAATATAGAAACCCAGGTAAAAGAAAGTACTTTTCGTAATTCGAAAATAAAGAAACCGCGCCAACCAATTTCTTCTCCTAACGTAGTTGCCATTGCTCTAACAACACTAACGGTTCCTACTAGAACAATCGCAATAATTAATGCGATAGTTGTGTTTAAAGTACCAATACCCATTAGCCCAATTTCTGTAGCCCAAGTAACAATTGTTTCTTTAGTTGCAATGTTGCCATATCCTAATAACCAAATTGCTGCATAAGTAATAGTTGCATAAAGTGCAGGGATAAAATATGACATACGAATGTGTTTCCAGTCTCCCCAATTCCAATGTAGAGAAGAGATTTTTCTCCCTTTTATTTTTAAAGTCAGAAATGCAGCCAAAGCTGGACACCACATTAAAGCGCCAATGTAAATCCTTGATGGATATAAATTGACAATTGCATAATGAAACACTGCACTAAAAAGCGTTACAATAACTAGAAAAATTGAGATTGTACTTAAAGCTTCTTTACGTTCTAATTTACTTTGCATATACTAATTTTTAAAGAAGACGAGGTAGATTTATTATTGTAACAATAATTTTAAACCATTGCTTTACTTAGTTGAACAACAGGCTCTATGTTTGTGTAATTTGGAACGTCTGCCATAATCTGTGCGGCATTTGGTCCGAATGAGTTTTGAAAAGATTCCATAGTGTCAAAATAGAGATTCCCCATGGCAATAAAAGTTGCTGGATCACCAGGTGCTCCGCCACCAAGACCTTCTTCTACAGATGCTCCTTTAACAGCATCGCCTAAAAGTTCTGCAACCATTGGTATGTGCTTGTTACAATAATAATCCATATCAAATTTTTTTCCTTCTTGATTTGGGTAGAATACGCTTAATTTAATCATGCCTGGTTTCATACTTTATTATTTTGAGTTGTTTATTTCTTAAAGATAGAAAAAACTTTTCAGTGTGAGTCATTGTATTCTAAATACAATATGTGATTTGGGTTTGTGTGAGTTGCTGATATTCTAAAATCATATTTTCCAACAATTTCAAAACCTCTTTTGATGTAAAAATCGATGGCTCGTTTGTTTTCTACCCAAACAGCTAACCAAATACCTTGTTGGTTGTGTTGCTTAGAAAATTCAATATTAAAATTGAATAACTCTTTGCCCAATTGCAAACCATAAAACTCTTTGAGTAAATACAATCTACTCATATAGGTTATATTTTCTGAAGAAATGTTTTTGTTTGTGGTATTGAGTGTAATTTTAGAATACCCAGCCAATTTAGTGTCATGATAAATCAAATAATAATGATTGTCTTGATTTGACAACTCTGTTACAAAGTTAGCTTCACTAAAATTGTCTGCTACATAATTGTCTATCTCTTCTTCGGATGCCGAATGTCCATGAGCTGTTAAAAAAGCTTCTTTGGCAATTGGAGCTAGTTGTTTGGCGTCTTGAAGTGTGGCTTTGGTGATTTTGATCAAAATAAAATTGTATTAAACTATCTCAGGATAAAAACCTTCAGCAATTGCACCAACAGACAGCGCAATCCATAGTAGAAATACTGCCAGTATAATTTTTAATAGATAATGTATAGAGATGCCAAATTTCTTTTTGATATAATGATTTGTGGTTGGGATGTATAAAAATGAAACCAGCATAAACGCAATTCCTAAATAAGGATCATTTCCTCTTAGAATATTTAAAACACCGATGATGAAAATTACAAATCCTACAGCCCAGCTTATCGAATTTAAAAGTGATTTTTTGCTCATGTTTTTATGATTTAGTGCATACTAATTTACATATTTTTTGCTACAGTTTTATCTTAGTAATTTAATTTTTGGAAAATAGTGCACACTTTTACCTGATGTTATTCTAACAGTATTTATAGTAATACTTAAAAAATTATAGATATACAGAACTACTATTACAACTATAAAGGTGCTCATTGTAATTCCTTTAATAAGCTCTAAACGAGCAGAAATAAACAGAACAATTGGAATGAAAAAGAGCATGATGCTCCAGCTTATTTGAAAATTAATCAACGCTTTCGCATTGCTATTGATGTTCTTTATTTTGTCTTTTTTTGTAGTCCAAAGTATAAAAGGAATTAATATACCTAGTAGTGGAAAAAAAATAAAGGATAAGGCAGACAGATTTAAAAAAGTCAAATACCTAGCATCTTCTTTGATGGCCCAATCTATAAGTTCGTCTGAGTTTACCTGTAAAGCATCTGCCAACCTTTTAAGAGAATCTCCATTAGGGTTGCTTTCTCCTAATTCTATACGCTGAATGGTTCTTCTGCTCAATCCAGATTCTTCTGCTAAAGTTTCTTGAGACATGCCTCTTTTTAATCGGAACTCTTTTACTTTGATGGCGATGTAACTTTTATTCATTCTTTTTAGGATTAAATTATTTTACTGATTTGGCTTTGTACTTCATAATAGCAATTGTTATGGAACCAACTAGAAAACCAGGAATAGTTTGAACCAAGGATCCATAAAACAATTGACCAACTAGCGCTTGTGTCCAATTATCAAATATGTCATAATGACTTCCTAAATTATAGGTTTTGGTTATCCACCAAAGTATAAATACAGGAATTCTAGAAATAGGAGAGAAGATGACCAAACTCAATAATAGAATTAGTAATGAACTCTTCTGTTTATATAATTTAATGCCCCAATAAATAGAGAAGCCCAAAGTTAACCAGAGTAAGCCGATAATAAAAATAACATTTTCTGATAGCCCAATCTTTTCTAAAGTAAAACGAACAGGTGTTAGAAATAGCGCAATTAGTATAGGAAGTTTCGCGTTCTTTGAGGCAATTCTAAAAGGAGTGTATTTATTTTTAGTCATAATCTTTAGATTTTAGTTGCTAAAATTTTTCTTCCAGATTGATTCAATATTAAACCGGTTACTGCTCCTTTTTTATTGGTTTTAAACATGATTTTTGCAGGAACTACTTTCATGAAAAATTGAAATTCGTTTTTAGGAAAAAGCGCAATAGATTTTGTTTGTCTTGGAGCTGTTAAAAATAATGAGTTGTTCTTATAGCTAATGGTGATGTTTACAGTTGGTTTTACTTCGTATGTACCAATGTACTTTTGCAATATCTCTGAAGCTATTTTTACTGTTTTTATTTGTGGAGAAACAATCGATTTCTTTAAAATTAGATTAGCAATGGATTTATTTACATCGAGAATGTTTTTACAATTACAATTTGTTAATATTACCATATAGATGTTTTCTTTTGGGAAAAACATAGCTGTAGAGGTAAATCCTTTGGTGCTTCCTGTGTGAGCAATTACGCTAGAACCTTTTAGGTTTGCAAATCTCCAACCATATCCATACGGAATCTTTTTTCCATTATTTAATATGCTTGGACTCATTGCTTTTTGTAAACTCTCCTTTTTTATCAGTGTGAAGTTTTGTAACGCATTATGCCATGCTAATAAGTCATCTACTGTAGTCATAATAGCTCCTGCAGAAAAGGGTAAGGTTAAACTCATATAGTCTGCATTTACAAACTTGTTCTGTTTAAATTGATATCCATTAGCTCTTTTTTTTATGATCGTTTTCATGCTTCCATAAGAAGATGAACTCATGTTCAATTTTTTGAAAATGTTATTTTCAATAAACTCTTTATAGGAAACTCCAGAAATGATTTCTACTATTCTACCTAATAAAATGTAGCCAGCATTGCTATATTTAAACTTGCTACCAGGTTCAAAATCTAAAGGATTATTTTTAATGTAATTCGTCAACTCAATAGAGCTCATATCTTTTCTAGATAGATACCCTTTATCTCCAATTGGAGTATTATTTTTAATTCCAGAGGTGTGATTTAGTAATTGATGAATGGTGATTTTTTTTCCTCTTATTGGGAAATCTGTAATATAGGTTTCAATGCGATCATCTAAGTTTAATTTCCCTTGTTCTAGTAACATTAAAATAGAAACAGCCGTAAATTGTTTTGTTAGAGAGCCAATCTGAAAGACGTTTTCAGAACTCATTGTAGTGTTTAATTCTAAATTGGATTTCCCAAATGCTTTTCTGTATATCGCTTTTCCATTTTCCGCAATTAAGACAGAAACTCCAGGATTAGTTTTTGTATAATTAGAAGAAATAAGAGCATCTATTTTAGAAGAAATATCATCTTGAGCAAAGATGATCTGTATACTTAAAAGAAGAATTAAAGTAGTAGTGAATTTTTTCATTTTGATCTGTTTTTTTGATAAAACAAAATTAGACCATTAACAAACTCGTGGTAGCGACACCCTTTGGACATCTTGGCGACATCTTTGTGATTTGATTGTTTTTACTGAATTTAACGTCGCATTTCTGTTTTTATTTAGTGAGTTAAATAAAAAAAACCGCTCTGTTTTCACAAAGAGGTTTTAAAATTATTTGGCAACATAACATGGTTACCTATTTCTTTAATTCGCATATTAAAGCACCAAGCCCTATGCCTTTGTTTAAAGAGGAAGGTTTATTTTTATTAAAATCCATTTCTACAACCAACACTTCTGCAGGGGCGATGTTCTTATTAAATAAATTTTCATTTTCTTTAATAAGATGCACTACTAGTCTAGAAGGGTTTTCTTCTGTTTTTTTGTAGACTTCTAATTTTAGTTGCCCAAAATCTTTTGAAATCATGGAATAAAAATCAATATGTGATTTTAAATTAATTTTTTTAAAAAGTTGAGGGTTGTAAGTCTCCTTAATAAACTGTCCAAACGCTTCAGTTGTTCCTAGGTTGTTGGCAATAATGTACTTATTAAGTATAGTTAGCTGCTTATTGCTTTGAGAGTATGACAGCGTTACAAATGCAATAGCTATAATAGTTAAAAATGTGTTTTTCATTGTGTCGTTTTTATGATTTTCTTTAAAGACGAGTTTTTATACGCTAAGTTGCAAAAATAAAAAAAACCTCTCTGTGAAAACAGAGAGGTTTTAGGCCTTATTATGAGATACTGAAACAAGTTCAGCATGACGTTTATTTAACCAATTCGTAACTACGTTTGATAAAGTTGGTCAACTCTTCACCATGTAAAAGGTTTTGAGACAACTTAGCTAAATCAAAAGATTGCTTGATTAAACGTTCTTGTTTTTTAGCAGTTTTAGTATTTAAAATTTCACCAACTAAAGGATGGTTTGTGTTTACAACCAAGTTGTACATGTCTGGGAAATTACCCATTCCCATCATTCCGCCACCACCAGAAGCTTGCATTTCTTTCATTCTACGCATAAATTCTGGTACGGTAATTAAAAATGGAGAAGCAGAAGAATCCATAGATTCTAATTGAACAGTATATGTTTCTTTAGGAACAGCAGCTTCAATAATTGGCTTCAATGTTTCTTTCTCTTCATCAGTTAATTTAGAAATAACCGTATCGTCTTTCTTAATTAAATTGTCTATATGATCAGAATCTACACGTGTAAACTTCAATTTCTCGTTGCTACCTTCTATCTTCTGAATTAAATGCCCAATAATTGGAGAATCTAAGATTAACACTTCATATCCTTTTGCTTTTGCATCTTGAATATAACTGTGTTGTGCATCTTTATGAGACGTGTACAAAATAATTTGATTTCCATCTTTATCAGTTTGTGCATCTTTTGTCTTTTCAATCAATTCTTCTAAGTTGAAGAAAGTATTATCTACCGTTGGGTACAAAGCAAAGTTCTTTGCTTTGTCAAAGAATTTATCGTCAGATAACATTCCGTATTCAATAATAACTTTGATATCGTTCCATTTTTGTTCAAAATCTTCACGATTGTTTTTGTACAAAGAATTTAACTTATCAGCTACTTTCTTAGTGATGTAACCAGAGATTTTCTTTACAGCTCCATCTGCTTGTAATCCAGAACGAGAAACATTTAATGGAATATCTGGAGAATCAATCACTCCTTTTAACATTTGTAAGAAATCTGGTACAATTCCCTCTACATTATCAGTAACAAATACTTGATTTTGGTACAATTGAATCTTGTCTTTTTGCATATCCATATTCGGACTTAACTTAGGGAAATATAAAATTCCTGTTAAGTTAAAAGGATAATCAACATTTAAATGAATGTGAAATAAAGACTCTTCAAATTGCATTGGATACAACTCTCTGTAGAAATTGTTATAATCCTCATCTTCTAATTCAGAAGGCTTTTTTGTCCAAGCCGGAACCGTATTGTTGATGATATTATCTACATCAATTTGTTTGTGTGGCTCAGTAGTTTCTTTACCGTCTTTATCTGTAGTAGTCTCTGGAGTAAACTCAGGATCGTTTACCTGTTTGTTTCCAAATTTAATTGGAACTTGATTAAAACGATTGTATTTGTTTAGTAATTCATTGATTTTACTGTCTTCTAAGAAGTCTAAAGAATCTTCAGCAATATGTAAAACAATTTCTGTTCCTCTTTCTGTTTTATCATCTTCAACTAAAGTGTATTCTGGAGAACCATCACAGGTCCATTTTACAGCTTTGTCGTCTTTATAAGATTTAGTAATGATATCAACTTTCTCAGCAACCATAAAAGAAGAGTAAAAACCTAATCCGAAGTGACCAATTACGCCCGTATCATTTTTGTCATCTTTATATTTTTCTAAAAACTCTTCAGCTCCAGAAAAGGCAATTTGGTTGATGTATTTCTCAACTTCCTCACCAGTCATCCCAAGACCTTGATCTTTAATTGTAAGTGTTTTATTTTCTTTATCTATGCTGATTTCTAACTTAGCATCTCCTAATTCTACCTTGGCTTCACCAATAGAAATTAAGTGTTTTAATTTTGTAGTTGCATCTGTTCCGTTAGAAATTAATTCACGCAAGAATATTTCGTGATCAGAATACAAGAATTTTTTAATTAACGGAAAAATATTTTCTACCGATACATTAATACTCCCTTTACTCATAAATATATATTTTAATGTTATTGTTAATTGTATGAAGTTCTTATAGTCAAAAAAAATACCAAAGAAGTATTTGTGACAAACTGACATAAAAAACGCCAAGGAAAAATCCATTGGCGAAAGGTTAAGTTTGGTTATAGTTGTTTGAATATTTTTCTAACGACTACGTTGTTGTAAAGATATAAATAAATTAGTAAGTTTGAGTAGCGAATATTTAGAGACGAAAAAAGAAATATAATATGATGTATAATTCAAAAATAACAGGTTTAGGATATTATGTACCAGACAATGTTGTGACAAATGATGACTTGAAACAATGGATGGAAACTAGTGATGAATGGATTCAGGAGAGAACCGGAATTAAAGAGAGAAGATGGATAGATCCAAAAACTGGAGATACAACTGCAGTAATGGGAGCGAAGGCTGCAAGAATTGCCATTGAACGTTCTGGTTTAACTAAAGACGATATTGATTTTATCGTTTTTGCAACTTTAAGTCCAGATATGTATTTTCCTGGAGGTGGAGTGCAAATTCAAGATATGTTAGAGATGCCTACTATTGGTGCATTAGATGTGCGTAACCAATGTTCTGGTTTTATTTATGCCATGTCTGTAGCCGATCAGTTTATAAAAACCGGAATGTATAAAAATATTTTGGTGATAGGGGCAGAGAATCATTCTGGAGGATTAGAAAAAACCACAAGAGGTAGAAATGTTTCTGTCATTTTTGGTGATGGAGCAGGAGCTGCAGTATTGTCTAGAACAGAAGAAAAAGGAAAAGGGATTTTATCTTCTCATTTACATTCTGAAGGAAAACATGCCAAAGAGTTGGTGTTGGAAGGTCCATCTACAGGACGTTGGGTTCCAGAAATATTAGAAAAAAACGATCCAGATGATGTGTCATATTATCCATATATGAACGGGCAATTTGTATTTAAACATGCAATTGGTCGTTTCTCAGAAGCAATTGTAGAAGGATTGCAGGCTAACGGTCTAGAAAAAGATGATATTGATATGTTAATTCCGCATCAAGCAAATTTGCGTATTGCACAGTTTATCCAACGTAAGTTTCAATTACCTGATGATAAGGTGTATAATAATATCATGAAATATGGTAATACCACTGCAGCATCTGTAATTATTGCATTGACAGAAGCATGGGAATTAGGTAAAATAAAAGAGAATGACTTAGTTGTTCTAGCTGCTTTTGGAAGTGGGTTTACTTGGGGTTCTGTAGTGATACGTTGGTAATGAAAATCATATAAAAACAAAAAGCCGATGCAATTGCATCGGCTTTTTTATTCAAATAATATACTTGGTTAATAGTGTTAGTTATATGAAACCGCCACCGCCACGTTTTTCGTTGTTATCTCTATTTCTTCTACGTTTAGCTTTGTTTTTTCCTCCACCAAATCTGTAGTTAAATCCAACACGAACTGTTCTGCTGTCTCCTCTAAATTGACCACTTTGTGTAAAAGGAGTGGTTGTGCTAAATCTAAATCTAGCAGTTCTAAAGATGTCGCTAGCGCTAAAAGTAATATCTCCTTTTCCTTTTAAAACTCTATAACTTCCACCCATATTTACCATCCACATGTCTTTTGCATCAAATTGTAAGCTCTTGCTTGCTCCTCTAAACATGGTAAATAGTTGGAAACGTAAATTTTTAGTTGCTGTGAAACTGTTGCTTAATCGGATGTTGAAAGCAGTGTTTTTAACTTCACTTTGCACATTTGCTACAACTCCTCTTTGTGTTTGAGAATAGAAGTCTAAACTAGAATTTACTCTCCACCATTTTGCAAGTCTATAGCTTAAAGAAGCTTCAAATCCAAATCTATTGTTTGCATCAAAATTATCATCAGATTTTATTTGTTGAGTACCTGTTAGATCATCCGGATCAGCATATAAAATTGTAGAAATTTCATCATTCACTCTTCTAAAGAAAGTACCTAAAGTTAATGATCCTCCTTTTATTTGTCTTGTATAGTTTACTTCAAATGAATTTGTAAATTGAGGTAATAAATCAGGGTTACCAAGTGATCTTACTAATGGAGTACTCCATTCTCTAATAGGGTTTACTTGTTGTATAGATGGTCTATCAACTCTTCTACTATAACTTACTTGGTATTGGTTTTTGTCTGATGGATTGAACGTAAAGAATGCTGAAGGATAGACACTAAAAATATCACTTGAATATGTATTAAGGCCTACAGTTTCTTCATTAAATAAACCATCTACATTGTACTGCTCTAAACGGGCTCCAACTTGCATCGTAACTTTATCAAATTTATGTCCATAATTGAAATATGCTGAATACATTTTACGATCATAAGTAAATGACGAGTTGTTTGCATTTGTATTTTTATTTATGTTCTCAGTATTATTAATTCTGATTTCAGCTCCTAATTCTAATTTTCCATTTTTAGAAATTGGATTTGTATAGTCAATATTAAATAAAGTATTACTTCTTTCATTAGAAATGTCTTCTATTCCAGTATCTCTAGTTGCGTGTTCTGGAGAGTTTGAATCTGAAAAAGTAGCTTCTAATTCAAGATTATGTCCTTTTTTATCAAAATCTAATTTATAGTTTAAATTGTAAGCACTAGATCTAGAACCATCAGAAAGTGATGTAAATGGAGAGTCAATTAAAAGCGCTCCAGCTGGATTGAAAACTTTTGTAGATCCAGTTCCAACTCCGTCAGAAAAATTTTGTGTTGTGTAAACAGATAAGGTGTTTTTATCGTTCAAATACACATCAGCTCCTAATTTAATTAAGTGAGAAGTATTGTCATTGAAAAAAGCAAACTCTTGTCTTGAAGCGTTTGCTCCAGTTCTAGTAACGTTTCCAGCTCCACCGTTTTTACCTGAATTGTATCCGTAATTTGAGTAGAAATTTACTTTTCCTGTTTTGTAGTTCATATCTAAAGAACCATTGTAACGTGTGTTTTGACCAACAGTTACTCCTGTGTTAACAGAACCGTTAAAACCAATATTTGCTCTTTTGTTTAAGATTATATTAATAATACCACTCATCCCTTCTGGGTTGTATTTAGCAGATGGATTGGTGATTAATTCAATACTTTTTATAGAAGTAGAAGGAATTTGTCTTAACAATTGAGCAGTACTCATATTGGTTGGTTTTCCATCTACTAAAACTCTTACATTGCTATTTCCACGTAAGCTTAAAGCTCCAGTCTGGCTATCAACACTTACAGATTGTACGTTATTTAACAACTCAGAAGCTGTTGCTCCTGCTGCAGTTAAATCTTTACCTACATTAATTACTTTTCTGTCAATTTTTTGAACAACTGTAGAAACTTCTGCTCTAATTTGAACTTCGTCCAAAGTAGTTGCATCTTCAGATAAAGGAATAGTCCCTAAGTTAATTTTAGTGCTATTTCTTTTTACATTAATTTCTCTTGAAAAAGTTTTATATCCAATAAATTGAACTTCTACAAAACTAATTCCTTCAGGAATATTTTTGATTCTAAATTTTCCGTTTTCGTCGGTGATACCACCAGTAACAATTTTTTTGTTTGTGTCTCTAATTACAATATTTACATAAGGTAAGGTTTCTTTTGATTCTTGGTCTACTACTTTCCCAGATATGACTCCAGGTTTAGCGATTTTACTTTTATCCATTTGTGCAAATGTGTTCATGCTAAGGGTTAAGATAAAAAGTAGGATTAATTTTTTCATAATGTTATTTAAGTGTATTTTAAGTTGTTTTGATTTGATGCTTGGTAGACGTCTCAATTCGTATATTTGTTACTAGCTTTAACAGTCTTTAACGTTTTCTTAACAAATGAAAAAATACACTTTAGTTCTCGGAGCCTCTGTAAATACTGATCGTTACTCGAATGCTGCCATACGAAAATTAAGGGCAAAAAAAAATGAAACTTTTGCCATCGGAAATATAAAAGGAACAGTTTTGGACGTAGAAATTTTTGATAAGAAGCAATTTTTTGAAAATATTGATACGGTTACTTTATACCTTAATCCAGAAAGACAGAAAGAATATTATGATTACATTTTAGCGTTAAATCCTAGAAGAGTAATTTTTAATCCTGGAACAGAAAATATAGAATTGATGAGCTTATTAAAAGAAAACAATATTAACTCAGAAGTAGCTTGTACTTTGGTGTTATTGAGCTCAAATCAGTACTAATGGAAATTGAATAATTAGAGTTTAAAAATTTAGATTAAAACTTTTTTTCCTTCAGTTGCTAAAATTACATTTTCAAAAATGGCAGCTGCTTCTTCTTTAAAAAGTTCAATGTTTTGATATCTACTAGAATAATGCCCAATAATCAATTGGTTTACATTGGCAAGAGCAGCTATTTGCGCTGCTTGTTTGGCTGTAGAATGTTTTGTTTTTTTTGCTAAATCTTCTCTATCACTTAAAAAAGTAGCTTCATGGTACAATAAATCTACATTTTTTATAATAGGAACGATATCTTCTTTGTAAGAAGTGTCACTACAAAAAGCATAGCTTTTTGTTTTAGGTGGTGGTAATGTTAATTCTTCATTTTTCACTACTTCTCCACTTTCTAATATATAGTCTTTACCAGCTTTGATGTTGTGATAATCACAGGTTTCTATTTCTGGATATTGCTGTACATTTTCTATATGTAGTTTTTTCTGCCCAGTTTTTTCTTTGAATAAAAACCCATTTGTATATACTCTGTGATTTAATGGTATTGTTGTAACGGAAACCTTATCATCTTCAAAAATCAACTCACTTTCTTTAGAGATTAATTCGTGGTAAATGATTTCGAACTTCGAATATGATTTTGAAACTTTTAATTGTAAAGTAGTTACTTGTTTTAATCCTTTTGGACCATAAATATGTAGCTCTTTTTCTCGGTTTAAAATTCCGAAAGTAGAAATTAAGCCTATCAATCCAAAAAAATGATCGCCGTGTAAATGAGAAATAAATATCTGATTTATTTTCGAAAACCCAACCTTATGTTTTCGCATTTGACGTTGAGTACCTTCTCCGCAATCAATTAAAAAATGACGATTGTTTATTTCTAAATATTGAGAAGTCGGATGAGCATTTACTCTTGGTGTAGCAGAGTGGCAACCTAAAATAGTTAGCTCTAAACTCATTTGATAACAAAGCGTTTAGAAATAATTTCTTTTCTAGTTTGGATTGCGTAAATGTACATTCCGGATTGTAAATTATTTCTATTAAAAAAAATCTTATTTAAACCAACCTTTGCTGTGTATGTTTTTTTGAAAACCGTTTTTCCTAAAACATTTTTTATGATTAAAAATATAGGTTGCTTACTTTTTGATTGAAATTGAATTGTAGCTGAGCTATAAAATGGATTTGGTCCAATAGTTAATTTCTGCAGTGTTTTTTGAGAAAAAACAGCAGTAGAGAGATATAAAAAAGTAATAAAAAGTAATTTTTTTACCATCCAAATTTCATTTAAAAGCCTAAATCTCGTTCAATGGCATCCATTTCAAGAACATCTTCGGCTTCGGTTAGCGTTGGAACTATATTAATCTCATCAGGGATTTCATCAATATCAATTCCGTTACAAATAACCACAAAAGATATGCCATTGCTTCTATATTTTGTAGCTATATCCAAAAATAAAGACAAATTTTGAGTTGTTGTGTTAAGATTTTCAGAAAGTTGAAGAATCGTATGGATTTTAGGTGTTGTATTGTATGCTGACTTAAAATTATTAAAGAAGTCAGAGAAAGAATTTTCAGTTGAGGTGATCAACGAATAGTCTGTTTTGTTAGAAATGTCCATACTTAAGGAGTTTAAGTAAGTTAAAAATACTAAAATTTATCTTTTAATCTGTTGTGCCAGCAAATAAATAACTGCCATTCTAACTGCAACCCCATTTTCTACTTGGTTTAAGATAATAGAATTGCTAGAATCTGCGACATCACTAGTAATTTCTACTCCACGATTTATTGGTCCTGGATGCATAATGATTACCTTTTTATCTAAGCTGTCTAAGATTTGTTGGTTGATTCCGAATAGTTGTGTGTATTCTCTTGTTGATGGAAAATATTTTACATCCATTCTTTCGTGTTGTACACGCAAAACGTTTGCTACATCACACCATTCAAGGGCCTTTTTTAAGTTGGTTTCTACTCCAACTCCTAAGCTAGAAATGTATTTAGGAATTAATGTTGTTGGTCCGCAAACTTTTACTTCTGCTCCTTGTAATTGTAGTGCGAAAATATTTGACAACGCAACTCTAGAGTGTAAAACATCTCCTACAATTACAATCTTTTTGCCTTTTACACTTCCTAATCTTTCTCTGATAGAATACGAATCTAACAATGCTTGGGTTGGATGTTCGTGTGTTCCATCACCAGCATTAATAATTTTAGCATCTACATGTTTAGATAAGAAAACTCCGGCTCCAACATTTGGATGACGCATTACAACAATATCTACTTTCATAGATAGGATATTGTTTACAGTGTCAATTAAAGTTTCTCCTTTTTTTACGGAAGACTGACTTGCGGAGAAGTTTATTACATCTGCAGATAATCGTTTTTCTGCAAGCTCAAAAGATAATTTTGTTCTTGTGCTATTTTCGAAAAATAAATTGGCAATAGTAATGTCTCTTAGAGAAGGAACTTTTTTAATGGGTCTATTGATAACTTCTTTAAAATGATCGGCAGTATCAAAAATAAGATCAATATCATTTTTGGTTAGATATTTTATGCCTAATAAATGGTCTACGCTTAATTGCTTCATTTTATATGTTGTCTTCTATATAAACTACGTCTTTGTTGTGTGTTTCTTTCCAGCAAACTTTTACTTTTTCTTGGTTGATTGCGTCAACTTGTCTTCCTTTATAATTAGGCTGAATTGGTAAGTGTCTACTAAAGCGTCTATCTATCAATACTAAAAGTTCTACTAAATTAGGTCTTCCAAAATCGTTTATTGCAGAGAGTCCTGCTCTTATGCTTCTTCCAGAAAATAAGACGTCGTCTATTAAAACCACGTTTTTATCTTCAATTAAAAAATCGATTTCAGTACTGTTTGCATCTAAAGGTGCGTCTCTTCGTCTAAAATCATCTCGGTAAAACGTAATGTCTAATAAGCCTAGTTTTAAATCTTTGATGTGATATTCGTTTGTTAATAAATCTTTTAATCTATTAGCCAGGTAAATACCTCTTGGTTGTAGACCAATTAAGACAGTATTAGAAAAATCGTTGTGGTTTTCGATAAGCTGACAAGCTAGTCGATGTAGGATGATTTCAATTTCTTTCGAGTTTAATAAAACTTTTGAGCTCATAAGAAAAAAGGTCCAAATTTTATTTGGAATAAATCAGTTAAACTGATAATTAATGTTAAGCAAAACTAATGTAAATAAAAGAAATCGCAAAACTTTAAACGATTGCTTTTTAGAAATCACTTCTATTTTGTTAATTAATTTGTTGAAAAGTAAAACATTTTTATTAAAAGTGGTATAAGACTTGTAGTACTTTTAAATAAGTAATACAATCAGAGTCATTTGATGAATTATTACAGCTTGTTTAATCAAATGAAACTATAGAAAGGAGTTTTGTTTTTCTGTTTCATGATAAAATTGGAAGCCTATGTCACTTTTAAAGTTCGAATCCATGTTAAAGACTAATAATGTGTATTTCTTTGACTCTGTTGAGTTTGAAGAGATAATTCAGCATTATTTAGACTCTGGAAAACATTCATTAGCCAACAAAGCAGTTAAGTTAGGTTTAGAGCAGCACCCATCATCAGTGCTTTTGAAACTATTAAAAGTTGAGCTGTTAATTTTTGAAGATAAATTACAAAATGCAACAACTTTAATCGTCGAAATAGAAGCGATTGAGCCAAACAACGAAGACCTGCTTATTCAGAAATCAACAATTTTGTCAAAAGACAACAAACATGTTGAAGCAATAAATACACTAAAAAAGATTTTAGCCTTTACAGATGAGCCAGTAGATATTTGGTCAATGATTGGTATGGAATACCTGTATTTAGATGATTTCGAGAATGCACGTTTAAATTTCGCCAACTGTATTGATGTAGATTTTGAAGACTATTCTTCGTTATATAACGTAGTGTATTGTTTTGATATGGAGAATAACCATGAAGAAGCAGTTGAATTTTTAAAGGCATATATTGATACAAATCCATACTGCGAGGTTGCTTGGCATCAATTAGGACGTCAATATTTTGTATTGAACAGATTTAAAGAAGCATTAAGAGCTTTTGATTTTGCTGTAATAATTGATGAAAGCTTTATTGGTGGTTATTTAGAGAAAGCAAAAACATTAGAGGAATTAAAAGAATATGAAGAAGCAATTCAGAATTACCTAATAACCTTAGAATTAGATGATCCTACTGCATTTGTATATGTTAGAACAGGAGAATGTTACCGGGAGTTAGGAGATTATGAAACAGCTATTAAGTATTATAAAAAAGCGGTTCACGAAGATCCTTTGTTAGATAAAGGTTGGTTGCTGTTAACCAATTTGTATCAAGAAGATAAGCAATATCAAAAAGCATTGTACTATATCACAAAAGCATTGAATATAGATGATAATAATGCTGTGTTTTGGCGCAAATATGCCGAGATAAATTTAAAACTAAATTTTTATGAAGAAGCTGTAAAAGCATTTTATAAATGTTTAGAAATAGAAGATACTTCTATGGAGATTTATGTAGGATTGGCAGATGTATTATTGTTTTTAGGTGATTTTGAAGATGCCTTAAAAATAATGGTAAAGGCCAAAAATCAATACAAGCAATTTGCAGAGATAGAGTATCGTTTGTGTGGCTTGTTTATGTTAACACATAAAGAAAAATACAGTTTACTTCATTTAAAAAACGGATTGGCTATTGATGCTGAATACCGAGAGATTATAAAAGAATTGTATCCTACAGTTTTTGATAATGAAAAAGTACAAAAAATAATACATAATTATCTAAAAGCTACAGAGTAGTAGCAATAATTTTGAAAAATGAAAACCGAGTTTGTCAGCTCGGTTTTTTTTTCAAGCAAAAGAGACGGTACTTTTTATTATTTTAGTTAAATATTTTGTTATAAGGGCCTGTACTTCAGAGGACACTTAATCTGTTTAGAAATAGAAAGGACTTTTTGTTTTCTTATTAATTATAAACATTAAATAATTACTTGAGATATTTAATCGTATTATTGTAATAATGATAAAATGTAGTCAACATAATGCTAGCCAATTAATAAATGTATTTTTCCTTTTTGTGTGTGTATTTGTTTCTAAAATGTACTCACAAGAGCTCCCTCCTGTTAATAATTTCTCTCCAAAGGATTACAATGCAGAAGCTCAGAACTGGTCTGTTTCTCAATCTGAAGAAGGAAATTTATATGTTGCTAATAACTTAGGGTTGTTAGAATTTAATGGAGCAGAATGGAAACTTTATAAGACTCCTAATTCAACGATTATTAGGTCTGTAAAAACAATTGGAGAAAAAATATTCACGGGGTTTTATATGGATTTTGGTTATTGGGTAGTCAATGATTATGGTAAATTGGCTTACACTTCTTTTGTGGCTAAATATAAGATTCCAATCATTGAAGATGAACAGTTCTGGAACATTATTCAGTTTGATGAATGGATTTTATTTCAATCATTGCAACGAATTTATTTTTTTAATCTTCAAACTAAAGAATACAAAATAATTTCTTCAGAGGTTAAGATTACTAAAATGTTTAACCTAAAAAACACAATTTACTTTCAGCAATTTGGTAAAGGATTGTATAAAATAGAAAATGGTGAGCCTAAATTAGTTTCTGATAATAAAGTTTTTAGAGAAACAGATATTATTAATATCCATCAAAAAGAAAATAAATTAATACTATTAACAAGCACTAAAGGGTTTGTTGAATTAGAAAATAAAAAACTAAAATTTTGGTCAAAGGCTAATAAAATTTTGGTAAATAAAAAAGTTTATAATAGTATCCAACTAAAAAACGAAGGATTTGCTATTGGGACAATTTCTAACGGTGTCATATTTTTAAGTAAAAATGGAGATGTTCTTTACAATATTTCTCAGGCAAATGGATTGATAAATAATACAGTTTTATCTCTTTGTGAAGGGAAAGATGGAGTTGTCTGGTTGGGTTTAGATAATGGGGTTAGTAGTATAAATGTTAATTCAGAAATTAAAATATTTAAAGAGAAAGAAGGGCGAATAGGCTCAGTTTATGCTTCTGTTTTTTTTGAAAACGATTTGTATTTAGGGACAAACCAAGGATTGTTTGTGAAAAAGTATAAGTCAAACGATAAATTTAAAATTATTGAAGGGACACAAGGACAGGTTTGGAGTTTAAATGTTATAGATGATAAGTTGTTTTGTGGCCACGATACAGGAACTATTATCATTAATAATAGAAAAGTAATAAACAAAATAAACATTCAGGGTACTTGGGATGTAAAGCAAATTGAAAAGAATATCTTACTTCAAGGGAATTATACGGGTCTGTATTTACTTGAAAAAAACAATGATAATTGGACTTTAAGAAATAAGATAAAAGGGTTTAATAATTCAAGTAGATCATTTGAATTTAGTAAAGGCAATCAAATATTTGTCAATCATGAGTATAAAGGAGTTTTTAAACTAAAGGTAGATAACGAATATAAAAATGTTATTGAAATACAAAAAGATACAATTGTAGGTAAAGGGTTGCATTCCAATATAATTAAATATCGTGATAAAGTGTATTATTCAGATCACAAAGGGGTATTTGAATATTCCTCCTCACAAAACCTCTTTATTAGAGATTCATTATTGAGTTCTATATATGCTGGTGATTATACGACCGGAAAATTAATTTATGATAAAGAGAGCGATATATTATGGAGCTTTTCAAAAAGACATATAAGTTATGTGAAACCAAATATTGTTAATCAAAAATTAAATATAAAGAAAATACCTATATCAGAAACATTAAGAAAAGGAGCACCAGGATTTGAAAATCTTTCAATTTATAAAGGGGATGAGTTTTTGGGAATAAATAACGGTTATATAATATTAAACGTAAACGATATTGAAGCACGTAGTGTTTCTTATAAAATAAATATTAATTCTGTTAAAATAAATGAACTTGATAGGTTATCAGAAAATGTAGTTTTAGAAAAAGCAGGGCGTTTTACTGATAAAGAAAATAATTTAGGTTTTAGGTTTAATGTGCCTTTCTTAACGAAAGATGTTAATGTAGAATACCAATTTAAATTAGAAGGATATACAAGCTCTTGGAGTAGGTGGTCCACAAAACCTTATGCTACATTTGAAAATTTACCTAGAGGAAATGATTACACATTTTATGTGAATGCAAAAATTGGAAATGAACCAACCATTAATACTGCTGCCTATAGCTTTAGAATTGAAAATCCTTGGTTTTTAACTAAAATAGCTATTATTAGTTACACTATAATAACGTTGTTAATATTGTTCCTGATAGATAGAATTTACAAAACCTATTATAGAACTCAACGAGAAAGGTTGTTAGAGAAACAAGAAAAAGATTTTAAATTAAAATCACTTGCTAGTGAGAAAGAATTGATTCAGGCGAAGAATGATCAATTAAAGATTGATGTAGAGAGTAAAAGTAGAGAGTTGGCTACTTCTACAATGAGTATCATTAAAAAGAATGAGATGCTAAATTCTATCAAGAAGGAATTAAGTGAAGGTGGAGAGAGTGGAATTAAAAGCGTCGTGAAAATCATTGATAAAAATTTAAATAATGCAGATGATTGGCAAGTATTTAAAGAAGCATTTAATAATGCGGATAAAGATTTTATTAAAAAATTAAAACTTTTACACCCAACACTTACTCCAAATGATCTTAGATTATGTGCTTATTTAAGATTGAATTTATCGTCGAAAGAGATTGCACCATTGTTAAATATCTCGCCAAGAAGTGTGGAGGTAAAAAGGTATCGTTTGCGAAAAAAAATGTGTTTAGAGCATAATGATAGCTTAACAGATTCTATTTTAGGTATCTAATACCAATACAACCATTGAAATAACCTATACATTACTACAACATTAGGTTTTTTTTATTTTTAAACAATAATTCATAACTGCTCCATAGCAGTATTCATAAGGGAATTTCGTTTTTTTTCCGAATGTATGATTTTTGTTGTGTACCTTTTTAGGGATTTCTTAATCATTCATGCATAAATTTATGAAAAATTAAAAACCCGTTTTATGAGAAAACAAATTTCACTTTTTATTTTCCTGTTATTTGCGGTTTATTCATTTGGACAAAAAATTACTGTTAAAGGAGTAATTACAGATGAATCTACTAAAGATCCATTACCAGGAGTTAACATTATAGTTAAGAATACAACCACCGGAACCCAAACAGATTTTGATGGTAATTATTCTTTAGCTAATGTTTCAGCAGGTACTGTTCTTGTTTATAGTTTTGTAGGATACCAAACTAAAGAAGTAATAGTTAAAGAATCGACAATTAATGTTGTGATGAGAGAAGATTCACAGCAATTAGAAGAAGTCGTAATAGTAGGTTACGGTAAGCAAAAGAGAAAAGATATTACAGGGTCTGTTTCATTAGTAAGCGAAGAAACCTTAGATATTTTAAAACCTATAGATGCTACAACAGCATTGCAGGGTACAAGTTCTGGAGTTGCTGTAAACTTATCTTCAGGTGCACCAGGAGCTAAGGTTAATATTTTAATTAGAGGTGTTAGTTCTAATACTAATAATCAACCGTTAACAATTGTAGATGGTTATGAAGGAGATTTGAATAGTATTAACCCAAACGATATAGAATCTATCACAATATTAAAAGATGCTCAAGCTGCCATTTATGGTATAAAAGGAGCAAACGGGGTAGTCTTGGTAACTACCAAAATTGGAAAAAATAATAAAGTTCCTACTGTAAAATACGATACTTACTCTGCTGTGCAGCAAACTACACGTAAATTAAAGTATTTAAATGCAACAGAATATGCTTTGGTGTTAAACGAAGCATATGCTGCTAGTGGGCAAGCATTACCATTTGCAAATATTAGTCAATTAGGTAAAGGAACAAATTGGCAAAATCAACTATTTAATGATGCTATGTTAATAAATCACAATATCAGTTTATCTGGTGGAGGAGAAAATGTGAAATATTATATTAGTGCATCTCGTACAGAACAAGATGGTATTATTGCTAAAGAAAAATCAAATTTTATTAGAAATAATATCAAACTTAATTTAGGTGTAGATATATCAGAAAAATTGAACTTTTCTTTAATTGCTAATTATTTTACTAGTGCTTCACAAGGTGTTGATGGTTCACTTTTATTTAATGGATTAAATTATGCACCTACTTTTGGTGTTGATGAAGATGATACCAATAACTTTTTAGGAATTGAAGTTGTAAACCCTTTATCATTACTGAAAAATACATTTGGAGAAAATAATGGGAACGGAATTGAAGGAAACTTTAGTTTAAACTATAAACCTATTGATGGATTATCTATAACAACTAGGTTAGGTTATAAAATTTATAACGAAAAACAACGTTCATTTTTCCCTACTTATGATTATGGGGCTAGCAAAGTGTATAATAGAACACAAAGCTCTGTGTATCAGTTTAAAGCAACTTCAACTAGGGTGAATTGGGAAACATTTGCAACTTATACAAAAACTTTTTCAGAAGATCATAACACAACTTTTACAGTTGGGACAAGTGTTCAAAATGATTTATTTGATGGGATTTATGCTACTGGATTTGATGTTCCTAATAACTCTTATAGTTTTGCAGATATTAGTTTAACCAATTTACAAAGTGATCAAAGAAGTTTTAACACTGGTAATGGTGATATAAGATTAACAGCATTTTTTGCAAGAGCTCAATATAATTACAAAGGAAAATACTTGTTTTCTGGTTTAATAAGAAGAGATGGAGCTTCAGTATTTGCAAAAGATAAAAGAGTTGATAATTTCTGGTCAATAACATCAGGTTGGAGAATTTCTGATGAAGATTTCTTAAAAGATAATGAAACAATTAGTTTTTTAAAATTAAGAGCAAGTTATGGTACGTTAGGTAATTTAGTTGGAGATAACTTATATAGATCTTTATTAAATGGAGAAGGAACCTACGTTTTTGATGGCTCTTTAGTAGATGGGACTGCACAGGGTGGATTGCCAAACCCACAGGCGACATGGGAAACTGCTGAAAAACTAGATATTGGTTTAGATGTAAATTTATTTGATGACAAACTTTCTATAGTGGTAGATTATTTTGAAGAAACCAGAAAAGATTTGTTAATTCAAAATTTCCCTGTTTCGGGTATTTTTGGATCTGGTGCTCCAGGAGGAGCTAATCCAACTGTAAATGCGGGGTCATCAAAAAATACCGGGGCAGAACTAGCTTTAAACTACAAGGTGTTAAAAACAGATAATACTACAGTAAACTTATCTTACAATGTTACTTATGTGAAAAATAATGTAACAGAAGTATTAGGTGGAGCATTTGTAGAAGGAGGAGCTTTTGCAATTGGAAACTTAGCTCCGTCTAGAATGGAAGTAGGTCAACCTATAGGATATTTTTATGGATTAACAACTGACGGGATTTTTCAAAATCAAACTGAAGTAGATGCACATCCATCTCAAGCAGCTTTAGGGTCTAATATAACTTCGCCAGGAGATATCAGATATAAAGATGTTAACAATGATGGTGTTATAGATTTTAATGATAGAAGTAATATAGGAAATCCACAAGCAGATTTCTATATGGGATTCAATATTTCTGCAAAATATAAAAACTGGGATTTTACTACGTATTTATATGCAGAAATAGGAAAAGATATGGTTAGAAATTTTGAGCGTTTTTTACCAAATGTTAATAAACCAAATTATTACTTAGGTAGATGGATAGGTCAAGGAACTAGTAATTCAATTCCAAGATTAACAAATGACGCAACAAATAATAAATTGTTCTCTGACTTTTTTGTAGAAGATGCATCATTCTTAAGAATGCAGAATATCCAAATAGGATATAATTTATCCGAAGATTTATTAAGTAAAGTAGGACTGTCTAAGTTAAGAGTTTACACTTCTATTAATAACTTATTTACATTAACAAAATATACTGGATTTGATCCAACAGTTAATGGAGGAGCGATTGGAGCAGGTATAGATTACGGTACCTATCCTTCTGCAAAACAGTTTCTTTTAGGTTTAAATGTTACATTTTAAAAAATAAAAAGATGAAAGTATACAATCAAAAAATAAAATTAGGAGTCATCTTTATTGCAAGTTTATTTGTGCTAAGTTCTTGTTCAGATGATTATTTAGATGAATCAAAAATCTATGCAGAAGATTCAGAGTCATATTTCAATTCTGAAGCAGATTATTACAATGCTTTAGTTGGAGCATATGACCCGTTACAATCAACTTTTATTAATGTGTTAATGGGAGAAATTGCTTCTAATAATACTTTATGTGGAGGAGAAAGTGCTACAGATGTACCAGGATATCAACAAATAGATGATATGACCCATACTCCTGTAAACGAGCAATTACAGAGCCTTTGGAGTTGGATGTATGGAGGTGTAAATAGAGCTGCTTACATTATAGAATTTCAAGATAAAACAGATTTTATTGGTAAAGAAGTTTATATAGGAGAAGCACGTTTTTTAAGAGCATATTATAATTTCGAATTGGTAAAATGGTTTGGTGATATCCCAATTAAACCAGAAGGACGATTCACTTTGGGAGATGAAAAAACAGTGCCAAGATCACCAAAGGCAGAAGTGTATCAATTAATAGAAGAAGATTTAAAATATGCAATAGCTAATTTATCTTATATGGCTCCACAAATAGGTAGAGCTACAAAAGGAGCAGCACAAGCTTTATTAGGGAAAGTTTATTTATTTCAAAATAAATTTATTGAAGCATCTGTTGTTTTAGAAGATGTAATTCAAAATGGCCCATATGTTTTAGAAACGGACTATAATAAAATATTTGAATTTACTGGAGAAAATGGAACAGGGTCAGTATTTGAAGTTCAATATACAGATGTAGAAGGAGCCGGATTTGGATGTTTACAATGTAGTGAAGGAAATGTTGCTGTAGGATTTCAAGGAGTTAGAGGTTATCAAGGAGATTTATTTACATCTGGATTTAGCTTTAATGTTCCAACACTTGAAATGGTAAATCAATTTGAAATAGGAGATAATAGAAAAGATGTTGCAATTTTAGATATTGATGCCTGGTCAACTACTACAGGTGCTGTTTTTACTACAGGGTATGAGCATACAGGTTTTTTTAATAGAAAATATATACCTAGAAAAAGAACCGCAAATGCAGCTGGTGATTTAAACTTAACGAATCCAAATAATTACAGAGCAATTAGATTTGCTGATGTTCTATTAATGGCTGCAGAAGCGTTTAATAGACAAGCGAGCCCTAAGGATGATAAAGCAAAAACATATTTAAATATGGTTAGAGCAAGAGCTTTTGGAAATACAAGTAATAATATTTCTGTGAGTGGTCAAGCCTTGACTGATGCTATTTATCACGAAAGAAGAGTAGAATTAATTGGAGAAGGACATCATTTTTTCGATTTAGTAAGAACAGGAAGAGGAACAAGTATTTCAGGGTTTAATACGGGTAAAAATGAAGTGTTTCCAATTCCTCTACAAGAGATACAATTTTCTCAAGGTAATTGGAATCAAAATACTGGATATTAAAATAAGACAAGATGAAAAATAGAAAAACAATATATAAAATCCTTATAGTACTACTAACAATTAGTGCTTGTACAGATTTAAATGATTTAGATTTTGTTGCTTCATTCCCTATGCCTACTAATGTGTCTGCATCATACAATGTTACACAAGACAATACTGGTGAAGTTACAATTACACCAACTGCAGAAGGAGCAAATAGCTACAACGTTTACTTTGGAGACGATACTGCTAATCCAGCTGAAGTAAAGGTTGGAGGAAGTGTTAAACACACATATACAGAAGGAACTTATAATGTAAGAATAGAAGCATTAAATATTAATGGAGATAAAGCTGAATCAACTCAAGAATTAGTAGTTTCTTTTAAATCACCTGAAAATTTAGTTACGACTATAGAGAATGATGCTGCGATTTCTAAGCAAGTTAATATTACTGTTACCGCAGATTTCGCAACCATGTTTGAATTTTATTCTGGAGAAACAGGTGTTAATCAGCCAGTAGCAATAGCTAATATTGGAGAAACAATTAATTATCAATACACAACTGTAGGAGATTATGATACTAAAGTTGTAGTAAAAGGAGCTGCAATTGTTACTGTTGAACACACAGAAACTTTTACTGTTACAGAAATATTACAACCAACTTCTGCTGCTCCAACACCACCAGTTAGAAGTGCATCAGACGTTGTGTCTATTTTTAGTAAAGCCTATGCAAATGTTAATTTGGATGAATTACCAACAGATTGGTCTTCAGGTAGTTTTAATGCAGAAACAGTAAATAATGATGATGTATGGAAATTAACAACATTAGATTTTTTAGGGATTGTTACGAATTACACTAATGGTATTGATCTTTCTTCAATGGAGAAAATGCATATAGATTATTGGGTTCCATCTGGATCGACAAACGAATTACTTGTGAAAATTGTAAATACAGTTGATGGAGGAGAAGATATTGAATCATTAGGGACTACAGTATCTGGATCATGGCAAAGTATTGATATTGATATGACAGGGTTCGATGGAGGTGATCTATCAAACAAAAATAAAATTACACAAATAATAATTGACTCTGATGGAGTTTCAGGACTTGTTTATATAGATAATTTTTACTTCTATAAATCATCTTCAACTCCAAATAATGTTGCTCCTATAGACTTCGAAACCTCATATTCTTTAGATGCTTTTGATGGAGGTAATACTTCTGTTGTGGCAAATCCAGACACAAATGGTAATGCATCTTCTACGGTATTGCAGTTGATAAAAGATGCTGGTCAGCCTTGGGCAGGATCTAAAGTAACAGCTGTAAATGGACCTTTTTCTATTGCAGAAGGTGTAACCGTAACTGCTAAAGTTTGGTCTCCAAGAGCTGGTTTAAATTTATTAATGAAATTTGAGGACGCTACTCTTTGGCCAAATACTAAAGCAACTGCAGAAATAACAGCAACTACAACTGTTGTTGGAGGTTGGGAGAACTTGAGTTTTACACTAACAGGTGTTGATTCAGCTATTGATTACAGCAATATTGTGTTGATTATGGACAATGGTACTCAAGGTGATGGTACTGATAATTACACAATCTTTGTTGATGATATTTCAGTAGCATCATACTTAGATTTTGAACCAAAATTCACATTAAGTAGTTTTGACGGTGGAGATATATCTGTAATTGCAAACCCTCAAACAACTGGTAACACATCAGCTATGGTTGCACAACTTGTTAAAAATGCAGGTCAACCTTGGGCAGGGTCTAAGATAACTGTCTCACAGAAATTTTCATTTGTTGGTCAAAATAAAGTAAAAGTAAAAGTTTGGTCACCAAGAGCAGGTTTGAATTTACTATTAAAATTTGAAGACACTACACCTTGGCCAAATACAGCTGCATCAGCAGAGGTAACAGCAACAACTAATGTGGCAAATGGATGGGAAGAATTAACATTTGATTTTACTGGGATTAGTACTACCATAGATTTTTACAATCTAGTATTAATTATGGATAATGGAACACAAGGTGATGGTTCTACAAACTACACCATTTATTTAGATGATATTACTCAATTTTAAAAAAGAATCATGAAAAAAAATAAATATTTATATATAGTATTCGCATTATTCATTGGGCTATTGTTTGATAGTTGTCAAAAAGAAGATTACGAATTTGGAGAAATTACTTCTCCTTCAAATATTACAATTACAGCAGAGGTTGTTGGAAAAGATGCTACCAATCCATTTGGAGATGGTACAGGGACTGTTAACTTTTCAGTACATGCTGATAACGCTATTTCTTATGTGTATTACTTTGATGGTATTGCAGAAAAATCACCATCTGGATATCTTTCAAAAAGATTCTCTAAAGTTGGTGTTAACACCTACACTGTTGTTGTAAAAGCTAATGGTAAAGGCGGAAATGCATCAACAAAAACAATAGATGTTGAAGTATATAGTTCGTTTTCGGATGTTGAAGCAGAGAATTTTTTAAGTGGAACTAATGTTGGAGATAGTAAAAAATGGTATTGGCAAGCTGATAAAGATCTACATGTTGGTTTAGGACCAGTTACAGACGATTATGGAAATGGAGAATTTGCATATGAAGCATGGTGGAATGGTATTAAAGCATGGGATACAGAAAAAGGATGTATGTATGATAATGAATTTGTCTTTACTAGAACAGCAAATGGAATTACTTTCGAGCAAACAACTGGACCAGCATTTGTTCCAGGTACATATGCTGGAGATTTAGGTGTAGGTGGAGACCAATGTCATGATGATACAGTAGCAACAAAAATGTTTGGTGTAAAAAATATTTCATTTAGTCCATCTACTTCAAAAGCTGCTGTAGAAGGTTCTTATAATGATGAACCATATAGAGGAACATCTTTTGAGATTTCTGATGAAGGTTTTATGGGATGGTTAGTAGGAACTAGTAAATATGATATCATCTCTATTTCAGATGATGAATTAATCGTAAGAATAATTCAGAAAGGAAATGGATTTGCTTGGTATCATAAATTTACTTCAACTAAGCCATCACAACAAGCATCTTATACATACAATGATTTAGCATGGGAAGATGACTTTAATACTGATGGAGCACCAGATTCTGCAAAATGGACATATGATACCGGTGCCGGTGGTTGGGGTAATGGAGAAGCTCAAAATTACACAGATAGAGCAGATAATGCTAAAGTAGAAGGAGGAAATCTTATTATTACAGCTAAAAAAGAGAGTTTCTCTGGGAGTGATTATACTTCTGCTAGATTAAAAACTCAAGGACTTTATAATTTTAAATATGGTAGAGTAGAAATAAGAGCTAAATTACCAGAAGGAGCAGGAACTTGGCCGGCAATATGGATGTTAGGCTCTAATTTTCCAACTGCAGGATGGCCCCTTAGTGGAGAAATAGACATTATGGAACAAACAGGAGCAGATAAAAATACCATCTTGGGTACAACTCACTGGTTTGATACAGCGAATAATGCAAAAGCAGATTTTGGGTTAACAACATCTATTTCTAATGCAACTTCTGAATTTCATGTTTATACAATGGAATGGACAGAACAATCTATTAAAATTTACTTAGATGATGTAATGTATTATGAGATGAATAATACAGCTAGTTTACCTTTTAATGATAATTTTTTCTTAATTCTTAATGTTGCCATGGGAGGAACTTTAGGAGGCGATATAGACGCTGGATTTTCTCAAGCTACAATGGAAATAGATTACGTAAAAGTATATCAATAAAATAAAAGACAAAGGGGTTGATTAATTGTTTGAATTAATCGGCCCCTTTATTTACAAAACACATTATTTAATAATTAATTGACTTTTTAACATAGTTGATACTGTTGTACCCTATAAATAAATGAATAGTACAAAAGAAGCACATATAGAAAATAATCACTCTTTTTTTGATGAAAAAGAAGTAAAAGGAGAGCAGGTCTTTATTGGAAATGAAGCATTTTACAGGATTTCAAATGTAGATGCTATGAGACCTTTTTTTATGAGCATAGTTAGCAATTCTAATCACTGGATGTTTCTTTCTAGTAATGGAGGTCTCACCGCTGGTAGAAAAGATAGTAATACTGCTTTGTTCCCATATTATACAGATGATAAAATTATTGAATCATCAGAAGGAACAGGAAATAAAACCTTACTTCAAGTTGATATAAAAGGTAGAACGCACTTATGGGAACCATACTCATCTTTTTCTAAAAGGATTTATAATATTTCTAGAAACATATATAAAAATGTGTATGGGAACAAAGTCATTTTTGAAGAGGTTAATCATGATTTAAACTTGACTTTTATTTATGAATGGAATTCAAGTAACATATACGGATTTGTAAAAAAATCTAAGCTTATCAATAATTCAGATAATATATGTCAAGTAAAAGTTATAGATGGCCTTCAAAATATTTTGCCTTGTGGAGTTGGTGAAGACTTACAAAAAACAAGCAGTAATTTAGTAGATGCATATAAGAGAAACGAATTAATTGCAGAAGTTGGTTTAGGAGTTTATGCATTGAGTTCTATAATAGTAGATAAAGCATCGCCTAGCGAGGCATTAAAAGCCAATACAGTTTGGTCTTTTGGAATTGAAAATCCTACATATTTGGTTTCATCATTGCAGTTAGATAATTTTAGAAGAGGGAACCGGATAAATCAAGAAACTGATGTAAAAGCAGAGAAAGGAGCTTATTTTATCAATTTCAACATAAAATTGCTGCCAAATTTAGAAAAGAAATGGTTCACATTAGCAAATGTGAATCAAACAGTTTCTGATATCAATTACCTTAAACAAACAATCTCGAGTGTAAAAAACTTAGAAGAAGTTGTTCAGAATAATATTGATGAAGGAACAAAACACCTTATTCAATTAGTTGGAGCATCAGATGGAGTTCAATTAACTGCTGATAAATTAAGGAATACAAGACATTTTTCTAATACCATGTTTAATATAATGCGTGGTGGAATTTTCGATAATAATTATTTGATTGAGAAACATGACTTTGTTAAATATATTGCTAAAGCGAACAAAAAAGTATTTAAAACCAAATCAAAAATTTTAGAAAGTTTACCTGCAAGTTTTTCAGTAAATGAAATAAAAAGCATCGCAGCTAATGATGAAGATAAAAACTTTAAACGTCTTTGTTTTGAATATCTACCATTAAAATTTAGCAGAAGGCATGGAGATCCAAGTAGACCTTGGAACAAATTCTCAATAAATACAAGAAGCGAAATAGATGGATCTAAAATTTTAGATTATGAAGGGAATTGGCGTGATATTTTTCAAAACTGGGAAGCGTTAGCACATTCTTATCCTGAGTTTATCGAAGGAATGATTCATAAGTTTTTAAACGCAACAACTTTTGATGGTTACAATCCTTATAGAGTTACAAAAGATGGTTTTGATTGGGAAGCAATAGAGCCAGATAATCCTTGGTCTTATATTGGATATTGGGGAGATCATCAAATCATTTATTTATTGAAATTTTTAGAGTTTATTGAGAATCATTATCCAAATAAATTAAACGAGTATTTTACGAATAATTTATTTGTATATGCAAATGTTCCTTATAGAATTAAAAGTTATGAAGATATTTTAAAAAACCCTAAAGACACTATAAATTTTGATCACCAAAATGAAGAAGAAATACTGCAAAAAAGAAGTGAGTTAGGTGCAGATGGAGCTTTATTAAGAGACGCAAACTATTTTATTTGTAAAGTAAATTTTATTGAAAAAATTTTAGCAACAGTATTGGCTAAAATGTCCAATTTTATTCCCGAAGGAGGAATTTGGATGAATACACAACGTCCAGAATGGAACGATGCTAATAATGCATTAGTAGGTAATGGTGTATCTATGGTAACACTTTATTATCTAAGACGCTTTTTAAAATTTTTAGATAAAATTATTTCAAAATCCGATTTTGAAGAAACCAATGTTTCAGAAGAACTTGCAGTGTTTTTTAGACAAATATTTGAAGCTCTAAATAGTAATGCAGGTTTATTATCAGGTAAGATATCTGATAAAGATCGTAAAACAGTATTGGATGCATTAGGTAAATCTGGCAGTTCATTCAGAAATAATATTTATGAAAATAAATTTTCTGGAAATCAACAAAAAATATCAAAATATGAATTATTAGAATTTATAAAAATTTCTCTTCAATTTATAGAACATTCAATAGAAACAAATAAAAGAGATGATGATTTGTACCATGCCTATAACCTAATGACGGTAGAAAGTGGTACTGAAATTTCAATATCACATTTGCCAGAAATGCTAGAAGGACAAGTAGCCGTTTTAAGTTCGGGATATCTTACTATAAAGCAAAGTGTTCACCTTTTAAATAGCTTAAAGAAAAGCGCGTTATTTAGGCCAGATCAATACAGTTATATCTTATATCCTAATAAAGAGCTTCCAGGTTTTTTAGATCGGAATAATATACCAAATAAAGAGGTAGAAAAATCAGAATTACTTAAGGAGCTAATCAAAAATAAAAATGCACAGATAATAGAGAAAGATTGTAATGATGTTTATCATTTTAATGGCAATTTTAATAATGTAGATAGTTTAAAAACGGCCTTAACTGAGTTACCTCAACAATATGTGTTATTAGTAAATCAGGAATCTGAACTATTATTTGAAATTTTTGAAAAAGTATTTAACCATAAAGCATTTACAGGTAGATCTGGAACATTTTATGGATATGAAGGATTAGGATCTATCTATTGGCACATGGTTTCTAAACTATTATTAGCAGTTCAGGAAGTTACATGGAAAGCAATAGATGAGCAAGAAAATACAGCTGTAATAGGGCAGCTTTTTGATCATTATTTTGAAATTAATGAAGGAATCGGAATAGACAAATCACCAAAATTATATGGGGCTTTTCCTACAGACGCATATTCTCACACACCATATACAAAAGGAGCTCAACAACCTGGAATGACAGGGCAAGTTAAAGAAGATGTTTTATGTAGGTTTGGAGAATTGGGCGTTTCTGTAAAAGAAGGTGCAATCACTTTTAATCCTAGAATGTTGCGGGATAAAGAGTTTTTAAAAGCATCAAAAAGTTTCGAATATATAAACTTAAAAGGAGATAATGATACTGTGGGTTTAAATAAAGGTTCTTTGTGTTTTACCTATTGTCAAGTGCCAATAATTTATAGTATTTCTAATACAGAATCTATAGAGATACTATTTAATGATATGTCTACTGTAGGAATAGATGGTTTATGTATTGGTATAGAAACAAGTAAATCAATTTTTGAAAGAAAAAATAAGATCAATAGTATATATGTGTCTATTGTAAAGTAAGAATAACAATTAATAATGATTTTAAAATTACAAAATAAAATTCTCTATCTATTTATGATAACATTGTTACTTTCTTGTGCTGATGCACCAAATAAAACTATAGAATTCAAAGAAAAAACAGCAGCAAATATACTTGGTAATCCAAATTATTTAGCAATTTCTTATGGTGGTTATAGGCAAATTACTCGAGATGTACAACCTACTATAAAAGAGTTAAAAAATGATATGAAAATATTATTTGCAATGGGAGTTAAAATCTTACGTACCTATAATGTGCACTTTGATCAAGCCTCTAATCTTTTAAACGCAATTAGTGAACTTAAGCAAGAAGATCCTAATTTCGAAATGTATGTAATGTTGGGTGCATGGATTGATTGTAAAAGTGCTTTTAATTGGGAAAATGGAGAACCAAATCACAATGAAGAAAGTGAAAGAAATCCTATAGAAATAGCAACAGCAGTTTCTTTAGCTAAAAAACATCCAAACATTGTAAAAATAATAGCAGTAGGCAATGAAGCTATGGTAAAATGGGCTACAAATTATTATGTCCGACCAGGAATTATCTTAAAATGGGTAAATCATTTGCAAAATCTAAAGAAGACTGGAGAACTACCAAAAGATCTATGGATTACAACTTCAGATAATTTCGCTTCCTGGGGAGGAGGTGGAAAGGAATATCATGTTGAAGATTTAGAAAAATTAATACATGCAGTAGATTATATTTCTATGCACACTTATCCAATGCATGATACACATTACAATCCTGTTTTTTGGGGTGTTTTGGAAAGTGAAGAAAATCTAACTAAAGAAGAGAAAATTAAAGCCTCTATGTATAGAGCAAAAGAATATGCAATTTCTCAATATGAGAGCGTAAAAGGGTATATGAAAAGTTTAGGGGTAAACAAGCCAATTCATATTGGAGAAACAGGTTGGACAAGTTTTTCTGGCGGTCATTATGGAAATTCAGGAGCAAAAGCTACAGATGAATACAAAGAAGCTTTGTACTATAAATATATGAGAGAATGGACCCAAAAAGAAGGAATGTCATGTTTCTATTTTGAAGCTTTTGATGAAAACTGGAAAGACCCACAAAATCCAGAAGGATCAGAAAATTATTTTGGATTATTTACTATTGATGGAAAAGCGAAATACGCACTTTGGAATTTAGTTAATAAAGGAGTTTTTAATGGGTTGACTAGAAATGGAAACCCAATTACTAAAACTTATAATGGAAATAAAACAGAACTGATGAAAGAAGTCTTAGTTCCATCGGTTAAACAATTACAAGAACATTAAAAAAAGAAGGAATGAAACTAAAGCATATTATATACGTACTTTTTATTGCTCTTTCTGCTAGTTGCGAAAACGATATAGTAGATACTGTACAAGTTTCAGGAAAACAAATTCGAGTTAATAATATCCCATATTTAATCAAAGGTATTTGTTACCACCCAGTGCCAAAAGGTAGTGGAAATGAAAGAAGTTTTAGCACTTTAAAACAAGATATTCTTTTAATGCAAGATGCAGGAATAAATACAATTCGGGTATATGCTCCAATAGATAATATTGATGTATTAGATCAATTAGCCGCCGCAGAAATAAGAGTAATTATTGGGTTTGGCTACAAGCAAGGAGGAAAATACGATATAGAATCAGGAACTTTTATTGATTATGTAAATACATATAAAAATCACAAAGCTATTTTAATGTGGGAGCTAGGAAACGAATATAACTATCACCCAGAATGGTTTAAGGGAGATATAAAAAACTGGTACGGTGCTTTAAATGAAGCAGCAGCATTAATTCATGAAAACGATTCTAATCATCCAGTGACAACTGCTCATGGAGATTTACCAAATTCATTAGCATTGTCATTATCACCAAATATAGATGTTTGGGGAATGAATGTATACAGGTGGGATAAACCAGCAAGTATTTTTAAAGAATGGGAAGCTGTAAGTAACAAACCGATGTACTTATCAGAAGCTGGTGGAGACAGTTTCATGACAATTACTGTAGAAGGATATCAAAAAGGAGAAAACCAAAAAGCACAAGCTGATGCAAATGCTAATATTTTAAAAGAAATTTTTGAAAACACTAGCCTATGTGCTGGTGTAACCCTGTTCTCTTTTACAGATGGGTGGTGGAAAGCGGGGAATTATGACAAGCAAGACCCAGGAGGTTCGGCACCTAATAGTAGTGGCGTCCCTTATGATGGTTCGCCAAATGAAGAATACTGGGGAATTGTAGATATAGATAGAAATAAAAAGAAAACGTTTGATGCAGTTAAGAATGCTTATAAAAATGTAAAAAAATAATCGCTATAAGATGTTAAAAAAGAATTGTTTCATCGTAATACTAATAATCATGTTAAGTGCTTGTAGTACAGAAAATAAATTAGAAGTAGAAGTTTATGAAACTTCGGCAGGTGGAAATAAATTAACCAAATTGTCAGATTTCAATTCAAAGAACCCTGTAGCTATCATTACTATTTTACCGGAGAAAGAATATCAAACAATTACTGGATTTGGAGGTTCGTTCACTGAATCCTCTGCCTATTTATTAAATAAATTAAGTAAAGAAAATAGATCAAAAATTTTAGAAGCATACTTTGGAGAAGAAGGGGCAAATTATTCTTTAACAAGAACCCATATTAGTTCTTGCGATTTTTCTCTGAATAACTACACATATGCTCCCGTTGCAGGTGATGTTGAACTAAAACATTTTAGCATCAAAGAAGACATAGATGATCTTATTCCAATGATAAAAGACGCTATGGAAATTTCTAAAGAAGGATTTAATATCATAGCATCACCTTGGACAGCTCCACCGTGGATGAAAGATAATAAACAATATGTAGGTGGTAAATTATTGCCAAAATACAATGATTCTTATGCGCTGTTCTTTTCAAAATATTTGGACGCTTATAAAAAAGAAGGAATTGGTATTTGGGGAATAACAGTTGTTAATGAGCCACATGGTAATGGAAATAATTGGGAGAGTATGCATTTTTCACCAAAAGAAATGACAGATTTTGTTCAAAACCATTTAGGACCAAAATTAGAATCTGAAGGTAAATCAGAGATAAAAATATTTGGATACGATCAAAATAGAGAAGGAATAAAAGAATGGGTAGATGTAATGTATCAAGATGAAACAGCATCAAAATATTATGCAGGAACGGCTATTCATTGGTACGAAAGTACTTTTAAGTATTTCCCAGAAGCATTACAGTATGCACATAATAAAGCGCCTAATAAATATCTTATACAAACAGAAGCTTGTGTAGATTCTGAAGTCCCAAAATGGCAAGATGATGCTTGGTATTGGAAAAAAGAAGCAACAGATTGGGGTTGGGATTGGGCACCAGAACATCAAAAAAGTTGGCACCCAAAATATGCTCCAGTAAATAGATATGCTAGAGATATTATAGGATGTTTAAATAATTGGGTAGACGGATGGATAGATTGGAATATGGTTTTAGATACCCAAGGAGGTCCAAACTGGTTTAAAAATTGGTGTGTTGCTCCCGTTATAGTCAAGCCAGAAACAGATGAAGTGTATTTTACACCAATATATTATACGTTATCACATTTTAGTAAGTACATAAGGCCTAAAGCAAAACGCATTGGGTTTACAAATACAGATGAAAACTTAATGACTACTTCAGCTAAAAATTCTGACGGATCAATTGCTGTGATTGTTTTTAATCAAGGAGATTTAGCTAAAGATTTCTCAGTAAAACTGGGTAATCGCAAAGTGAATTTAAAAATAAGTCCTCAAGCTATTCAAACTATAATCATCCCAGAAAAAAAATAAAATATGTTAAATACGAATAATAAAGTGCCGTTTGGGCAAAAAGTTGCTTTCGGAATTGGTATGCTAGCTAATCAAATGTTTCCAGCAGCAATGGGAATTTTTATGGTAGTATTAGTACAAGATTTGGGGTTTCCAGGTTGGATGTGGGGTGTAATATTCTTTTTGCCTAGAATTTTTGATTCTATCACTGATCCAATTATGGGGTTCATTTCAGATAATACGAAATCAAAATGGGGAAGACGTAGACAATATGTGTTGATCGGCGCTATAATAATGGGGATTTCATTCTCGATTTTGTGGCAATTACATAGAGAAAATGGAGTGGATTATAATTTTACTTATTTTATAATATGGTCTTTTGTCTTTTACTTAGGTTTAACTATTTTCAGTGTTCCTTATGTTGCAATGGGGTATGAAATGAGTGACGATTTCCATGAACGGACCAATATTATGGCTGTTGCTCAATGGATTGGACAATGGGCATGGGTTATTGCTCCATGGTTCTGGGTAATTATGTATGATCAAGGTTGGTTTGAATCTGCAGATGTTGCAACAAGAACGATAGCCGTTTGGGTTGGAGTTATTTGTATGGTTTTTGCAATGGTACCAGCAGTTTTTATTAAAAGTAAATCTACGATAAACGAGGATTATGCTCCGCTAAATGTAAAAAATATTGGAAGCAGTTTTAATGGAATTATTGATGGGTTCAAGGAGGCTTTTAAAAACAAACCTTTTAGAAAATTATGCGTTGCCACTTTTTTAGTGTACAATGCTTTTAATACAGTTGCTGCTTTTACTTTTTTTATTGTTGTATATTATTTATTTAATGGGAATGCTGCTGCTGCCGGAGTATGGCCTACACTTTTTGGTAGTATAGGAGCTTTAGCAACCACCTTTTTAGTCATACCGATTGTAACAAGAATGTCTAAAGTTATGGGTAAGAAAAGTGCCTTTTTAGTATCTCAAAGTATTTCAATCGTAGGATATGTTTTGCTTTGGTTTTTATTTATACCAGGGAAGCCCTTTATGTTCATTTTTGCATTACCATTCTTTGCTTTTGGGATAGGGAGTTTATTTACGCTTATGATGTCTATGACAGCTGATGTAATTGACCTTGATGAATTAAATACAGGCTTACGCAGAGAAGGTGTTTTTGGAGCTATATACTGGTGGATGGTGAAATTTGGGTTTGCAATAGCGGGATTGTTGAGTGGCCTAATCTTGTCAACTATAGGTTTTAATGCAGACGCTACTTTGCAGTCTGAAGGAGCAATAACCGGATTAAGAATTTTTTATTCAGGATTACCAATACTAGGAACGTTCATTGCAATTTTAGTAATGCGTGGTTATGACATGTCAGAAGTACGTGCCCTAGAAATAAGAGAGGAACTTGATAAGCGTAAAAAAGAAAGAGTTTCTGATTCTTAAAAAATAAATAAAAACAAATTAAAAGATAAAATAAACGTATGTCTTTAAGAAAAGAAAAACTTTTAGCACTTGCAGGTGTAGATTTAAGCACCAAGTCAAATGATGAATTAAAATTTTTATTCAGAGAAATGTTAAAGTCTGGAATGCACGGATTGTGCTCTAGTCCATATAAAGAAGGACAAAAACCTGGAGATCAACTGTCAGAGATGGAAATAAGAAAACGTTTAGAAATTATGAAACCCTATACAAAATGGATTCGTTCATTTTCTTGTACAGATGGAAATGAATTAATTCCTAAAATAGCTCATGAGTTTGGAATGAAAACACTGGTTGGTGCTTGGTTAGGCGATGATGCAGAAATAAATAAAAAAGAAATAGCAAACCTTATTGAATTAACTAATCAAGGGTATGTTGATGTAGCAGCAGTTGGAAATGAAGTTATGTATCGTGGAGATCTAACAGAAGATCAATTGTTAGAATTTATTCATGAAGTAAAAAAAGGAATCAAAGTAAATGTTCCAGTTGGATATGTTGATGCTTATTATGAGTTTACAGAAAGACCCGCTATAACTGACGCTTGTGATGTAATACTAGCAAACTGTTACCCGTTTTGGGAGGGGTGCGATCAGGGTTATTCATTGCTTTATATGAAAGATATGTACAAAAGAGCTTTGAAAGCGGGGAATGGGAAAAAAGTAATAATAACAGAAACTGGCTGGCCAAGCGAAGGAACAAGTCTAGGAGGAGCTTACCCTTCTGAAGAAAATGCAATTAAATACTTTATTAATACACAGAGGTGGTCAAAAGAAGAAGACATAGATGTTTTTTATTTTTCATCTTTTGATGAATCTTGGAAAGTTGGTGCTGAAGGAGATGTTGGGGCTTATTGGGGGATTTGGGGAGAAGACGAAAAATTAAAATACTAATACTTAGTGTGGAAGCATAGATTTTGTCACGATTAAACACAACGTCACCACAACATTGAATTCCTGTATTTCATTATGGGGTAGGTAATATGTTGTTGTTTGTCAGTGTTTTGTGGTGTTGTGGAGCAATGTTATTTTGTTTGACTGTGTATTACTTTTGTATAGGCTGTTTATTATAATTGTAGAAATTATAAACCTATTTTTAATCAAACATCAATGCTAACTTTTTTATTAACTAATTAAATTTTTTATCATGAAAAAAATTACTCTCTTTTTATTATTAATATCAACTCCCTGGATGGGTTTTTCTCAGCAAGAGACATTCAATGTCACTTTTGAAACAGGTACCGATGGAAGTACTGCTTCAATTTGGAGTACTTTTGAGAATGATTCAAATCCGTCTATAGAAATTGTAGCCAATCCTGATGCAACAGGTGCAAATGTTTCTGCTACTGTAGCAAAATTTACAGCGTTGGATACAGGTAAGCCATGGGCAGGCGCACAGACGACACATAAAGGTTTAGGAGAATGGATTTTGGAAACAGGGAATAGTACCATTAGTTTGCTGGTTTATAAAACTGTTATTAGTGATGTAGGAGTTAAATTTGTGAACTCAACTAGCGGAACTGTTTTTGAATTAAAACAAGCAAATACGATTATAAATGCTTGGGAAAAATTAACATTCGATATCTCTAGTTTTATTACTCATGGAGAAAATCATAATATAGATCAACTTGTTGTTTTTCCAGATTGGCCTTCTGGAGATAGAGTTTCTGATAATATTGTCTATTTTGATGATATTACTTGGGATGCCAATAGAACAGCCAACGCTAGCGGCGGCGACGGCGGTGGTAGCGGAGGTGGTGGAGGTTCTCCTGCGCCAACAACAGCTCCAACAGCACCAACAGCTACAGCAGTAGATGTAATTTCTTTATTTAGTGACGAGTATACAGACGTAGCTGCAACTTGGAATCCAGGATGGGGACAATCTACAGTAGTTGAAGAAGAAACGATTGCAGGTAACCCTTTGAAAAAATACTCAAGTTTTACTTTTTCAGGAGTAGAACCAACCGGAGGAACTATAGATGCATCAGCAATGACTCATATTAATATAGATTATTGGACAAGTGATGCTACTGAATTGAAAATAAAGTTAGTCGATTATAACGGTGATGGAACTTGGGGTTCAGATAATACCGAAGTGGAAATTACAAAATCAATTACGAAAGACTCATGGGGTACTGTTAGTATTCCTTTGTCAGAATTTACAGATGCAGATTCTGGGATATCTTTTAATGATATAGGGCAATTGGTGTTAAGTGCAACAGGAGCAACGAATCCAGTCTATTTAGATAATTTTTATTTTTCTAAACCATCAGGAGGTGGTGGTTCAACAGTTGCATTACCATTAGACTTTGAATCTGCTACTACTTGGGTAGATTTTGATGGAGGAGCTGTAACAACTATTGCTAACCCACAAAGTAATTCAGATAATAATTCTGCTAATGTAGGGCTAATGGTTAAAAGCGCAAGTCAAACTTGGGGAGGAAGTTCATTAACCCTTAGTTCAGCAATAGATTTTGCAAATAACGACACTTTTACTATGAAAGTATATTCCCCAAGAGTTGGAGCCAAAGTGCTTTTAAAGGTTGAGAATTCTGGAGATGCAGATATTAAATTTGAGAAAGAAGTAGTAACGACCGTTGCTAATGGATGGGAAACACTAACTTTTGATTATTCTGCAATCAATGTAGCAAATAGTTATGATAAATTAATTGTAATTTTTGATAATGGAACTATGGGGGATGGTTCTGCTAACTTCACTTTTTATATAGATGATATTGTATTGTCTAAGTCAGGTGGTGGTGGATCAACAGTTGTATTACCGTTAGATTTTGAAAGTGCTACTACTTGGGTGGATTTTGATGGAGGAGCTGTAACAACAATAACAAATCCACAAAGTAATTCAGATAACAGTTCGGCCAATGTTGGTCAAATGGTTAAAAGTGCAGGTCAAACATGGGGAGGAAGCTCAATTGCCCTTAGCTCAGCAATAGATTTTGCAAATAACGACACTTTCACTATGAAAGTATTTTCTCCAAGAGTTGGCGCCAAAGTGCTTTTAAAGGTTGAGAATTCTGGAGATGCAGATATTAAATTCGAGAAAGAAGTAGTAACGACCGTTGCTAATGGATGGGAAACACTAACTTTTGATTATTCTGCAATCAATGTAACAAATAGTTATGATAAATTAATTGTAATTTTTGATAATGGAACTATGGGAGATGGTTCTGCTAACTTTACTTTTTATATAGATGATATTGTATTGTCTAAGTCAGGTGGCACAGGTCCAACAATTGCTTTACCATTAGATTTTGAATCTGCTACTACTTGGGTGGATTTTGATGGAGGTGTAGTAACTACAATCTCAAATCCACATAGTGATTCAAATAACAATTCTGCCAATGTTGGACAAATGGTTAAAAGTGCAGGTCAAACTTGGGGAGGAAGTTCAATAACCCTTAGCTCAGCATTGGATTTTGAAAATAACGATACCTTTACAATGAAAGTATATTCTCCAAGAATTGGAGCGAAAGTACTTTTAAAAGTTGAGAATTCTGGAGATGGTAATATTAAATTCGAGAAAGAAGTAACAACGACTGTCGCTAATGATTGGGAAGTGTTAACGTTTAATTATGCAGCCATCAATACAACTAATATTTACGATAAATTAGTGATTATTTTTGATCTTGGAACGATGGGGGATGGTTCAGCAAACTTTACTTTTTATATTGATGATATTGTATTGTCTAAAGTAGGTAGTGGTGGTACTCAAATGGATTTACCAGTAACTTTTGAAGACTCAGCAGTAGAATATGGTGTAATTGGGTTTGAAGGTGCTATTTTATCTTTAGTAACAAATCCAGATGCAACAGGAAATAATACATCAGCCAATGTGGTAAAGTTTATTAAGCCCGGATCAGCCGGAGGGTCAGCCGGAGCTACAGTTACTGCTGCTGCAGAATTAGGTTTTAAAACTGCAATTCCGTTTTCTGTTACTGACACAAAAATGACAGTTGCTGTTTGGTCTCCAGATTCAGGCATTCAAGTTAGACTAAAGGCTGAGGATCATGCCGACATAACACATACAGTAGAAGCTGAAGCAACAACTACGGTAGCCGGTGGGTGGGAAGTTTTAGAGTTTGATTTTTCAAATCAAGCAGCTGGCACAGAGTCATTAACACATGGATTAAATAATGGATGGAAATATGATAAAGTATCTATATTCTTTAATTTTGGAGTTGACGGTGCTACAGCAGGAGAAAAAACATATTATTTTGATAATATGAATTTTGGAGATTTAGCCTCTTTAAGTGTAAAAGATGTTAATCTATTTGAATTTAAAATTTATCCTAATCCAGTAGGGAACTTATTGTTTATATCAGCTAAAGAGACAATAGATGAAGTAGGTATTTATAATATTCTCGGCAAAGAAGTTAAAAAAATTAAGGTTAAAAAAAATAAGTATGAAATCAATATTTCTGACCTAAAAGCAGGTATGTATTTTTTAAAATACACTATTAATAATACTGTTAGAACGAAAAAAATAATCAAAAAATAGTAGATGTTTATCTAAAAGCTAAAAATAGTAACGATACTATTGAAAAATGAAAACCGAGTTTGTCAGCTCGGTTTTTTTTATGCATTCTAATTATTGTTAGTGGTTTGTTAGGTTCTATTATCTAGATATAGATAATAGACGAATCTAAATTTCTCAAAAAAAAAGACAGAAACTAAATAAAATAACAACTTCGTTATTTTCACAATTTCCTGTATCTTCGTTTTACAAAAAAACAACCAAACAAATGAGTAGAACTATTAAAGATTTTGTGGTAATCGGTTTAAAAGGAATGGCAATGGGAGCAGCAGATGTTGTGCCTGGCGTTTCTGGAGGAACTATTGCTTTTATTTCTGGTATTTATGAAGAGTTGCTTACCTCAATTAGCAATATCAATTTAAGCTTGCTTAGAACCTTAAAATCAGAAGGCATAAAAGCTACTTGGAAACAAGCAAATGGATCTTTTTTACTGTCATTGCTAATTGGAATTTTTATCAGTATTGTTTCTTTAGCCAAAGTGCTAAAATGGTTGATGGAGAATGAGCCAATTCTATTATGGTCGTTTTTCTTTGGGTTAATTTTAGCAAGTGTTATTTATATAGGAAAGCAAATTACTAAATGGAATGCAATTACATTTTTAGTGTTAGTTGCTGGTGCAGCATTAGCATTTTATATCACCACATTAAATCCAATGGTTAATGAAAACTCATCACCATTATTTTTGTTTTTAGCAGGTGCAATTGCTATTTGTGCAATGATTTTACCCGGAATTTCTGGAGCTTTTATTCTAGTGTTATTAGGAGCTTACAAGCCTGTGTTGGCTGCTGTAAATGATAGAAACCTAACAATTGTTGGGTTAATTGCTGCTGGAGCGATAGTTGGATTACTAACTTTTTCTAGAGTTTTAAAATGGTTATTTGCCAATTATAAGAATTATACGCTAGCCGTCTTAACAGGTTTTATTATTGGTTCATTAAATAAAATTTGGCCATGGAAAGAAACCTTGACTTGGCGTACTAACTCTCACGGAGTAGAAGTTCCATTTAATCAGCAAAGTGTTTCACCACTTTCTTTTGAAGACAGTCAGTTGTTAGCTGCTTCAGTTATAGCAGTTGTTGGTTTCGGAATGATTTTATTAATGGAGAGATTAGCTGTTAAAAACGAATAATTATCGTTTAATTGATTAGAAAAGATTAAAAACAAACATGAAACAAGAACGTGGATTTTTACAGAAACTCGGTCTATTCTTAAAAGGATTAGCAATGGGTGCTGCAAATAAAGTTCCTGGTGTTTCTGGAGGTACCGTTTCTTTTGTGCTGAGTTTTTATGAAGAAATGATTTATTCATTTCAAAAGATCAACTTAAAAGCTTTTAAGTTGCTGATTAATGGGCGATTTAAGAGTTTCTATCAATATGTGAACGGACAGTTTTTACTCCTAATTATGGGAGGAAGCATGTTTAGCTACTTTAGTATTTCATTAGTATTAGATTTTCTTTTACAACAATATGAACTCTATGTTTGGAGTTGGTTTTTCGGAATGATTATCGGTTCTGTTTTTTATATTTATAAAGATTTTGGAGACTGGAATCTAAAAAGCACACTTTCATTTATTATCGGAATTTCTGTAGGAGTTGGGATTAGTTTTATGACACCAGCACAAGAAAATGATAGTCTATGGTTTGTGTTTTTATGTGGAATCATTGGTGTTTCTGGAATGACATTACCTGGTTTATCAGGTTCGTTTATCTTAATTTTATTTGGAAATTATGTATTATTATTGGTTGATTCCATAAACGGAGTATTTACAGTTATCACAGGATTATTTTCTGGAGATTTCGAGGTGTTAAATGTTCCAGAAAATATTCGTTATTTGAAAATTGCTTCTGTATTCACTGCAGGTTCAGCTTTTGGACTGGTTTCTACCTCTCATTTGTTAGGGTATGTGTTGAAGCGTTGGCATCAAATAGTTACTGCAATAATTATTGGGTTTATAGCAGGTTCTTTAGGGATTGTTTGGCCTTGGAAACAAAAAATATTTGTGCAAGAAGATGGTGAGTTTTTGCTAGATGGCTCTGGAAATAAAATTATTCAAAATTTTGAAAGGTTCTTTCCAGATTTTTCAACTTCAGAAACATGGATTGCCATTTTTTATATTGTATTTGGGATCGTATTTATTTTAGGAATAGATTATTATGACAGAAGAAAAAAAGCGAATAAATAAAATACATACTTTTGGTTTATTAGGTAGAAATATATCGTATTCATTTTCTAGCGGATATTTTTCTGAGAAGTTTGATTATTTGCAATTGGTAAGTTATGAATATAAAAACTTTGATATCAATTCAATGAGCCAATTCTCTGATTTGATTTCTGAAAATTCTATTCAAGGAATGAATGTTACCATTCCGTATAAAGAAGAGGTGATTCCGTATTTGGATGAAATTGATCAAGAAGCTTCTGAAATTGGTGCTGTAAACACAATTAAGTTTTCAGAATCAGGTACAACAAAAGGATATAATACAGATGTATATGGTTTTGAAAACTCCTTGAAACCCTTGTTAGAATCACATCATAAAAAAGCATTGATATTAGGAACTGGTGGAGCTTCAAAGGCAGTTGCTTATGCCTTAAGAAAACTAAATATTGAGTATCAGTTTGTCTCTAGGAATCCTGCTTCTGATGAGCAAATATCTTATGCAGAACTAAATGAGAGCATCATTTTAAATAATACATTATTAATTAATTGTACACCATTGGGAACTTTCCCTGAAACAAAATTGTGTGCAGATATTCCCTATCAATTTATTACTTCAAAACATTTATTGTACGACTTAATTTACAACCCCAGTGTAACGGCTTTTTTAAACAAAGGAAAAGAAAAGGGCGCAAAAATTAAAAACGGATTGGAGATGTTGCAATTGCAAGCAGAGAAATCTTGGCAAATCTGGAATCACTAATTTTTTGCTATTTAGAAGGTACTTTTTTTGTCATTTTATAATACATCCCTATCTTTAGAGACTTAATATAGGAACCTTAAACATTATAAGATGTTAGATACAAATCAAGAGAATACAGAAGATCAAGCCAACGAAACCCCAGAAGTAAATGAAGTAGCGCCAGTTGAAACTCCTAAAGCAGAAAATGTTGAAGAGTTGAATACGAAGAAAGAAACTACTGAAGAAGTTGTTGGAGAAGTAAAAGTAGAGAAGAATGAAACTGAAAAAGCTGTTGGTGAAGTTGAAGAAACAGTGGTTGAAGAGGTAGAAGTAAAGAAAAACGAAACGGATAAAGCTGTTGAAGAGATTGAAGAGAAAGTAGCTGAAGAGGCTGAAAAAGATGTTGATAAAAATACAATTTCGATGCTAGATTATGAAAGCATGGAATTAGAAGTATTGGTAGAAGAATTAGAAAAACTTATAAAAGAGAACCCAGTTCAGAATATTAAAGTAAATACGGATGCAATTAAAAATGCTTTCAATACCAAGTTTGGTACTTTATTAGCTGAAAAGAAAGCAACATTTTTAGCAGATGGAGGAGATTCGATTGATTTCCAATATTCAAGTCCGGTAAAAACAAATTACAATACATTATTATCTGATTATAAAAAGAAAAGAGATGTATATTATTCTGATTTAGATGCCCGTTTAAAAGGGAATTTAGAAACACGTCATACGGTAATAAAAGAATTAAAAGAGTTAATTGCAGATGCTGATACTAAAACTATGTACAAGAGTTTTAAAGCATTGCAAACTCGATGGAGAGCAATTGGTCCAGTGCCTAGAAACAAATACAATGATACATGGAGAAATTATCATCATCATGTAGAGCGCTTCTATGATTTACTACACTTAAGTAACGATTTTAGAGATTTAGACTTTAAACATAATTTAGAAGAGAAGTTAAGGCTTATAGAAAGAGTGAATGCATTGGCTGAGTTAGAAAATGTAAATGATGCATTTAAAGAATTACAGCAATATCATAAAGCTTGGAAAGAAGATATTGGGCCTGTTTCTAAAGAACATAGA